>CEUZ01175771.1_pt1 | contig 76244 bp, 72 predicted proteins | sample 361511 | NCBI WGS metagenome assembly CEUZ01 (sample SAMEA2622822, study PRJEB7988) | marine metagenome | biome: marine biome (ENVO:00000447); feature: surface water layer (ENVO:00002042); material: "saline water (ENVO:00002010), including plankton (ENVO:xxxxxxxx)" | depth 5 m
AATGATTTTCCCCTAGTATACTCAACATCGTAAGTAAATCTATCTTCCCAAGATAGTTGGTTCCTACCATTAATTTGCGCTAATCCTGTAATTCCAGGCTTAACATCCATTCTTTTTTTTTGAAAAGAATTGAATCTAGAAAGATATTTAACCGGGAGGGGTCTTGGTCCAACTAAACTCATATCTCCCTTAATTACATTAATGAGAACAGGTAATTCATCTATACTTGTTTTTCTCAAAAAACGTCCCCATCGAGTTAGTCTAGTAATATCATCTTCGGCACTTAGGGATGGCCCATTAATCATTGTTCTAAACTTAATCATTGTAAAAATTGTACCATCTTTACCTAGTCTTTTATGTAAAAAAAATACTGGGAAACCCTGAAAAATTATGCTCATTAATGCAGTTAAAAGAAAAACTGGTAACAAAAATATCAATCCGGTAAAACTAGTCAAAAAATCAAATAATACTTTAAACAAACATCCTCCATATATTATGATTTTATTTGAGCTATTCCAATTAATAAACTCCCCATTCCTATTTTACCTGAACAGGTATAATAGAGTTTCTGTGGTAGACTGTACTTTCTAGCTTGCCCCCAAATTTTGTTTGTATTTCCACAAGCGAATGCCATTTGCGATTTTAAACCTAAACTATCAAATAAATATTTTATTGTTTTTTTACTATATGCCCTAAGATGCATAGGGGGTTGAATAAAACCATAATCTTTTGAAATCATCGGCGATATTTTTCGCAATCTGGCAGAAAGACTAAATTGATTAGGTAATTCTAAGTGTATAACTCCTCTAGGTTTAAGTAAAGATTTGATTGTTTTCATAAATTTAAGAGGATCTTCAACATGCTCTATGACTTGGTGTGCCATTATAACATCAAATTTATTTTCGATTAAATCTATAGGTTGATTTGATATTGGAACTTCATTTTTTTGGCCAAATTCACTCCAAAATGGATTTATATCAGTACCAAACCAATCAACATTTAATTTATTCCAGGGTTTATAAAAAACCCCTGGACCACAACCAACTTCTAATACTTTTTCACAATTTCTATGTAGTAATTTTTCATAAAATGATTTTCTTTTAAATATAAACATCCTTGCCAGTTTTTCTGTTCTATGGAAAACATCTGACATCATCTTGATCCCTGATAAATTTACTGGAGAGGAATCTCCGCCTATCTCTTTCTCAATCATTTCTCCACAATAATCTAACTCACATATATTACAATGAATCAAATCATACTTACCCCATTTAAATGGACGAAGTCCTTCTTCTTTATTACAAACTGGACAGAAAGAATTATAATTCAAAACTAATCACTTTTTTAAGAATACATAACACTATCGACAACTCCAACAAACTTTTGATAATTGGTCTCTATATCAAATTCTTTAGCTAAATTAATAGAAGCCTTGGACATCTGATTTAATTTCGCTTTATCTCTAATTATTTTATTAATTATCTTTGCCGAATTGATTGCATCATTAGATGGTATTACAAATCCAAAGCCAATATCTTTAATTAAATCTGCCTGCCACCCTCCATAATTAATCATTATGGGTTTCCCTGCTGCTAATGCATCAAAAAATTTATTTGCAGAATTATTTTCCATCTCAGGAATATTAATAAATAAAGAGGTTGTTATCGTTGCCCTAGATAATAATTTTGGAATTTGATCTTTTGAAACATAATCTATACAATATAGTGTTTTATTATATAATCCATATTTCTTAGATGTACTAATTATTTTCTTTTTGTCATATCCATTTCCTGCCAATAAAAAAAATATATCAGAATTAATTTTTAACATTTCTTTAGCTATTTCTACCAAATAAGTCACTCCATTAATTCTGCCAAAAGAACCAGTATATAAGATTAATGGATTATTTTTATTTATTGAGATTTCCATTGCACTTTCTTCTTGCTTTTTCTGAAATCCAAATACATCACTTAGATTAGTTACAATTGTAATTTTATTTTCCAATATTATTGAAGATAATTCTTTTTTCATGCCTGGAGATAAGCATATAATATGTTCTGAATTACTATATGTTTTTTTTTCGAGCCACTTCGCTAGTTTAATTATTAATTTTGATTTAATAGCACCTATTGCAATTGGTAATTGAGGCCAGAGATCTCTAATCTCAAACACCATTTTAACACCTTTTAATTTTTTAAGTAAAATTGATGGCAATGCAATAGTTAATGGAGTGCTACTCGCGATTATTAAATCAAAATTTAATTTTTGTCCTAAAGAAAAGATATACCAAATAAATTGGAAAAAAATAAAAATTCTATTTATATAATTCATTTTATTATTATATACCAGCGGTGCCCAATAAACATGTATTCCTTCTACTAATGAATAAGATGAATTTGCTCTACCTTGCCAATTTGTAGTAACCATATAAACAGTGTCGCCTCTGGAAACTAATCGTTTAGCGAATTCGTATGATCTTGTGGATCCTGGCATTTGGGGAGTATTAAAATATTGATGAATATAAAGTATTTTCATTTTTTAAAGGTTGATCGAAAATATTCATGAGATTGTTTTGCCTTATAAAATAATTTTCGTTTATCAACAATCTTCGTGGTACTATGTTCATGATGAGTAATTATTAATTTTGGATAATAGGTAATAGGTAAATTAATTTTTTTAGCAATTTCAGCTACTGTTAGCTCTTCTGCATACATTTCAAAATTATCATCAAACCAACCCCCTTTTTTAAAAAAGTAATTTGAAAACAGTATCGCACTTCCATGTACCGCATAAACTGCTCTATTTTTATTTATATTGTTTGATTTTTTTCTTAAAGTAAAAAAAGCAATCAATTTTCTTATATTTAATAGAAATCTAGATAAGGAGTACGAGATAAAATATAGTTTCCAATAAATACTTTGTAAGTTTGATAATGGGGAAATCATAAATGGATTTAATTTTTTTCCATTTGAATTAATGATATTTGGCCCAACTATTGGATATTTTTTTATATTAATTTTTTCAAGTTGCTTGAAAAAATCTTTATCAGAAAAAATTATATCATTATTACAAACAATTATCCAATCAGGATATGATCCAATCCTTTCTTTTAATTTATTTATTGTTTTTTTTACGGCTGGCCAATAAAAAAGGTTTTCTTTATTAAAAACAATTGTTATATCGAGCATTGTTTTGTTAATGATTTTATTTAATTCAGCCTTGCTATAAGGTGATGAGGCATTATCAGCTATTCCAACTTTTATCGAATCAATTTTCTTCATAAAAGATAATGAATCAATTAATGCTTCAGTAGCTGAAGTATTTCCAAAATTAACAGTAATTATCCACAGATTCATTTTTAGCAAGTATTAGAATAATGTACAATATTAACCATGAAAATAAAATACTGTTATAGTGGAAAATACTTATCAAAGGGGAATATAGAGTAAACGCATAAAACATAGATATAGGAACAATGTTAAATAAATTTGATTTACTTTTGTCTTGGAAAATAGATTGGCTAATAAAACCAATAATAAATGCAATTAATATTGAGCCTGGGATTGAAAAATCACTTACTATTCCTCTAAATGCAGTAAATATATTTGTTGAAATATCAGTAGTTATATTGATTGGACTATAGAATCCTAAGGGTCTTTCCATAATGCCAAGTAGATTAAATGGCCCTGCGAAAGTAACAAAACCTGGATAAAAACTAATTTCTGGATTTGAAGAGACCAACCATTTAGAAAAAGCTGCCAGATATCCAAAAAAATAGGCACGTATACGATCAATCAATAAATCAAAAATTATCCCATCCATCCCTTGTCTAAGCCACTGGATAAAAATAAATGAAATCGTAAATAATAATAATGAAATCCCAATCCCAAATGCAAACTTAAGATATGAGCCTTTCCTAGTTACAGCTTGATTATTTTTATACATAGATGTACTCATCCAAGCTGAACCGAATAGAATTATTCCTAATAATATACTAGTTCTGGAACCTTCAATAATTCCTAGAATTATTGCTGCTATTAAAGGGGAACTCAACAAAATCTTTTTTTTAAAAGATAGGTTATTATCCGCAAAAAGTAATCCAGCTAATAGATTACCGGGGTAAATAAAATATAAACTATATTTAATATAGAATGGATAATTTAATATCCCAGCATATCGATCAACCGCAATCATATTGGGAATCATCATCCATTCATTAATATAGTTTTCAGAAAGATATGTTATAGTAGAAAATCTAATTAATAGATAAATACCCAAGAAGCTTATCAGTGAAATTAAAATTAATACATAATAAAGAAATTTTGTATTTGTTTGAGATACAAAACTCAAATTATTATTTGATTTTATTGAATTTAAAGGATGGGCAATTATAGCTCCAGTAGCCAATGACATTGAAAAAATTGAGATAAACCATATAGTAAATAGATCAATTTTATATCCAGATGCAAAAATAATTGGTATAATTAGAAAAAAAGACCAACACATACAAAAAAAAGCTCCTGGTGAAATCCAGCTTTTGGTTATAAGTCTTGTCAAATGAGAGACTAAAATTAGCGATATAATGGGAAAGAGTATCATTCGATTACGATATCCTAATTTTATTTATAGTGTAAACAAAATGTATACCCGTTATAAAACAATAAACTAGAGCTGAAAAAAAAGCAGTATATGCTGTTGCTATCTGACCAAACTTTGGCAAGTATAAGCTATTTCCAATAATATTGATAACTAGAGATGGAAAAATTGCAATTGTCATTAACATAGTTTGTTCTCTTAATTCCATCATTTTATGAGTCAAAAAAGATATTTGCCATAAAAACCCAGCAGACAATAAAGGTATTATCAAAAGTTTTGATTGAATATCAAATTCTGGAATAATAGTTCTTATAAACAAAAAAATGAAATCATTGAAATACCAAATAAAAAATACAATAGATAAGCCAACAAATAAAATTACATAAAAACTTTTTAATATTAATTCCACTGCTTCTCGAAATTTTGATTTATTCCATAAAGTCATAATTCTTGGATGCAATGCTAAGGTAAAAGGGAAAAGTGTTAATGAAAAGGATCTAACCAATATTTCTTGCAAACTAGAATAGACTCCTAATTCATCACTCTGCAAATAATAATTAATAAAATATCTATCTAAAAAAGATAAAGCCAGGCCCGCAGCAAACCAAATTGAAAGGGGGCTCCCATAAAAAAACCATTTTTTTATATTTTTAATTTTACCTTTAACACTTTTTCGTAAAGAAAAATAAGTTTGCAATTCTATTATTTGCTTTTTAGTAATTATTAATGTGCTAAATAAAAATGAAATGCCAATACCTAATAATAATATTTCTGCTTTATATCCCAAATAATACATTAGAATTAAAGGAGTGATTAAGCTAAACAGGGATTGTAGTGATGTCAGATAGATTACATTTTTAGGAAATAGCTTTGCTTGGAAAACTGTTTTTGTATAATTAAAAATTCCTATTGTAAAAATTGTTAAAAGTGATATTAGCCATATTTTTTTTGAAAAAGTTTGTAAAGAAAACAAAATAGATGTATTGATTAAACAAAATATTACACTGTATAAAAAAGATCTGAATTGATTGCTTTTATAGCTTTCATCTAATCTATCCTGTGAATAATAACGAAGCTGTGCTTGATTAAGCCAGCCAAATCCTAACGCAGCAATTAAATTACACTGAGATAAAAACAAACTATATTGGCCATATTCACTTGTTCCAACAAATCTCACGAAAAATATGACAGAAATTAGGCCAATAAAACCAGGGATAGCCTTCGATATAATGTATAAGAATGTTTCTTTTAATAGCAGTTTAAATATCAGATAAACCGCCTTTCAATAAATTAACAAATAGTTTATTCCTGAAAACCATCAATGTATTTAGCACGAAAAACAATAATAAAAATAGATGTACAAAAACCAAAGAACAGTGCTAATACAATATTGAGTCCCCTTTTTGGACTGGTTAATTTTGTCGGTACATTAGGTCCATCTATGACCTGCAACATATCATCTCTTTCAACTTCATCAATTTTTGCCTTTTCGTGTTGAGTTTTTAATGTGACATATAAACTATTTTGAAGATCTATCTCTCTTCCCATTTCCTGGACCCTCATTTCAAGAGAAGGAGAAGTAGATAAATTTCTATTAAACTCTCTAAACTCTCTAAGTTCTTTTTCCATTTTTTTCATTTCAATTGATACCTCAGAAAGTCTTTCTTCAATAAAAAGTCGCTTTTGTCTAACTCTATTTGTTTTTAATTGACGTTGAATTTCCCCAGACTTTTGAATCAAACTATTTGATAATTGTGAAGAAAATAATGGTTCAAATGCAGAAATCTCTAAAGTAACTACAGGTGAAAGGCGATCTTTAACAATATTTATCATCTTACGCAATTCCAATATTGCTCTATTATCTCGTTCTTGTTTATCATACCTTAATAGCGAATGTTCGCTAATCAGTATTTCCATTAGTGATTTCTCACCATATTTTTTTGTTTTATATTTTTCTGCTAAAGTAGCAATTAGTAAATCGCTACTTTTAACAATTTCAGGATATATTTCATCCCATGGAACTGTTCCACCAATAGAAAGGGGAATACTTATTCCCAGACTAGCAGCCATTCCTGAAAATCCATTTGAATTAGTAATATCTTCCGAAATCGGCAATACTTTTGATTTAGATGTATAAACAGTATCCGCAATAAAAAAAACGTAAACTATAGTTATTAGTGTAAAAAATGATGGAACTCCATAAAGAATTTTATAATTTTTCGCAAAAATAGTTTTAGTTCTATACCATGAAAATTTTTGATAACTATTAATTTCATTTCTATCTTCAAACTGTTGTGTGAAAGAATTAGATGATTTGTTTTTAACTTGTTTTTGTGAACCCAAAACCTCAGAGGTATACTTCATTAGATGTTTCGGAGGTATTTCTCCAGATTTTATCCAACCAGATAAAGTTTGAGGAGTAACATCAAAATATTGAGCAACTTGATAGTTTCTCCGAAAACCAAAGTGTCTCATCACTTCAATTACTACTTCTTCAGCAGTTGGTGAAGATTTTGAAATAAATTTACTTATTGTGAATACCCTAAAGAGTTTGTACCTGATAATCCTTCAGAATTTGTTCCGACTAAATAGATATCAAATAAACTAGATCCAAAAGATTTTGTTGAACCTACTAGAACAATATTATTTTTGGGAGTTTCAAAAACATTCCAACCCCAATCATCATGATCCTGGCTTCCATACGCTCGATACCATAAAAGATTACCTGAACCATCGATTTTAATCAAAAATGCATCATCTTTCATAGCAGAACCTTTTTGTAAAGATGAAGAACCAGTAATTAATAAATCTCCTGCATATGTTGCTATTGCCCTAAATTGATGATATTCTTTACTAACAGAATTAAATGTACGCCTCCAATCAATATTACCAAATCCATCCATTTTAATTATTCTGGGTTGAAATAAATCAGGCGAATCTTCAGAATTAACAGAAGAGCATAAATAATAAGCGCCTTCATCAGTTATAGAAATACTATAAATTGATTCTGCAATTTGTCCATCTTCTAGCAACTCTTTTTCCCAAAGCAAATTTCCAGATTCATCTAACCTAATGATCAAACCATTTGTGGAGCCTTCATTATATCGATCCCTAGATCCAACGGCAATGAATCCTCCCTCTATTAATTCTACTATATCATATCCCCATTCGTGATTTGGATATGTTTGATTCCCATAACCTTTTTGCCAAATTAAATCACCACTAGAACTTATTTTTATTAAATAAATATCTGAATTACCAGACGAAATACCCGGACTATTGCTAAATCCTATAATCATATAACCACCGCCTTTTAGCTCAATAACTGATGTGGCTACATCCCAAACGCTACCACCATAGGTTCTTTCCCATTGTACATTTCCATGAAAATCTATTTTTATAGCATATGCTTGCTGACTATTACCAAAAGACCAAGTATAGCCAACTAATAAAAATCCTCCATCAGTAGTAGAAATAACATCATAGCCTACATCATTTTCATCACCCCCAAATTTTTTTTCCCATTCCAACATTCCACGACTATCTGTTTTAATAGCCCACAAATTTGAATTTTCAAATAACTTAGGACTTGATTGCCCTACAATAATAAAACCTTCATCAAATGGAGAATAAGCGGCACTCCAACCGTAATCATATCCAATATTACCATAGTTTCGAGAGAATCCTGGAAATTCGTCTCCTTGCCATTTATATCCTTTTCCAATATTGTCGCATCCGATGCATAATATTAGAGATAAAAAAAGTGCTTTGATTTTCAAAATTTTACCTAATGGTTGTATTTGCCAAAATTGCTATTGACACGAGCGATGTAACAATACTACTAATCTGTTGAAATCTATCTGGTTTTACTCTATTTTGTTCTGAAAAGGGTTTTTCACTAACACGGATTGTGCTACCAGGAAGAATTGAAATATTACTTCGAGTAGTAATTCTAGAAGCTTCGCCATAGGGTGTAATATAAATAATATGTTTTTTATCTCCTTGGGTTGTAAGCCCCCCCGCAAAGCTTAAATAATCTTTTGCGACACCATCGGAAAACCAAGAAATATTTCCAGGGTTATGAACTTCCCCTTCAACTATAACTGTTCCTAACAACGGTTTAGCAATGATAGTATCACCTGGAGAAAGAATCAAATCACCAGTTTTAGATCCAAAAAATAATGTATCACGTTTAACAGTAACATTCATTAATTCAGTTGAATTTTGAAGACCTCCAGAACGTCTAATAATAGAATTTAAAGTTTCACCTTTTTCTATAAGGGGGTAAGTGCCTGGTGAATTTACTTCACCTTTAACAACAACTGTTTTAGTGAGGGTAAATTTTTCATAAAGATGTATTGACAAATGGTCAGAAGATTTAAATCGAAAATCTTTGTTTTGTTTAAAGTCAAAGTAAACCACTCTCTGACTTCCATCCTCATTGTTTAATCGTACAAGCTCAATATCTTTTATATTTTTCAAATCAACATGTGCAATATCAAGAATAGTATTAAATGATAAATTTTCAATCCATGGTATATTTATTAATTTTCTGCTATTTACTGAAACAGAAATAGATTTTAAATTCATAACTCTCGCTGGTATAATTAAACTATCCCCTTTAGCTAACTGAGTACTTTCAAATTCACTTTTAGAGACATACAAATTTGGCTTATCAAATCTTGCAATAATTGCCTGATCACTACCAAAACGACTAATTCCTCCAGAATATTTTACTAATGCATTTATATTATTATTCTCATTTTTTATTTCATAATAGGCTGGATTTAGAACGGCTCCTGTTACAGCGATAGTTTCTCCCCTTGAGGGTACAATAATTACATCATTATCAAGTATTGAAATTGATTTAGATATGCCACTACCTGTAATTAATGGGTAAAAATCTACAGAATTAATAATTTCCCCATTTCGCTGAATTATAATATTCCTTAATGTTCCTGTTTCAACAATACCACCTGATAAAATGAGAATATTTGCAATACTCATGGAAGGATTAATAACGTAGTTTCCTGGAAATCGGACATGCCCAGCAACAGTAATATTAATATTTTTTACCTTACCGATTGAAAATTCTAAATAAGTTAAAGGAGGATCAGAGTTAAGTGTAGAGTAAACTTTGCTAAATCTGGATCTTATATAAGCTTTTGCCTGGATAAGGTTTTTCCCTCCCAAATACAATAAACCAACATTTTTAATAAATGCAGTTCCATCTCTTTCTATATAAGTTCTTTCATGTTGCTCTGCTTGACCCCAAACAGAAATAATTATCTCATCACCATAACCTAATATATAATCTGAATTAACATTTGCATTATCAACAAATTTTATTGAATCCCGTAAAACAAAATAATTATAACCAAAATGATTTAAAGGTGGAACACTATCAGAAAAAATTAATAATTGATTTAATTGCTCTAAATCTTTTTTTATAACATTCATTTTTTCACGATAGTATTTAGTCATATCGCCTGGATCTACCAACAATCTTACAGGACCATGCTCAGGACCCTTTTCAGATTTAATACCTTCTTTTACTATCTCATTAGCTTGTTGATCTACCTTAATTTTATCATAGGTATCCATAAAACGTTTTAACTCTTCAGAAGTTTGACTAGATAGGAAACTTATCGTCGATAATATGAAAAAAATTCGGTTTATCTGATATAAATTATTCATTTTATTCGTAATAATTTAAACAATTTTCGGAAATATCTAATATTAGAAATCTATTTTCCTCGATAAAGATAATATAAGAGTATTTGTTACCCTGCTATTAGCAAAACTTCCCTCAGAAGAATTTATTTCGTTACCATATTTATCTTCATAAAAATAATCTGGAAAGCCTAAAAATGATTCATACTGTCTTTCAATATATAGTCCAATCCAATATCCCATATACTTAAATCTTGAATCAAGACGAAATTCAAATTTCACTTCAGCTGGTCGATGAATAACAATACCGTGCCTTTCATAGTTTAATGCTGGTATAATCATTAATTTATCTGATAAATAGCCAGCATATAGATACCAATCATCTGAATCTGCACCTGAATGAGCAGCCCATCTTCGTCCCTTATAGGAACTATAACTATAAATATTTCTTGAATACCAACTTGGAGTACCGCCCATACCCCGGTGCCTTGATGAATATGAAACCATTAGATTCGACCATTCAAATCCGTATACCCAATTTTTATTTCTTCCAACTCCAAAATCCCTAATTCCTATTATTGTAGCTAAGGTATGATCAGGCTGTGAAACAAAGTCAGCTAAATACATGCGATTATCATTGAACCCAAGCTCAGCATAAAACTTAATGTCTCGTTGAGGCAAAATAATTGAAAAATAAGTTGATATAGTCTGATCCCACGCATCATGACCACCTACTGTATATTCATATTTCATTAAATTACTCGTTAACAATCCTTCAAATACTATTTTTCGAGCATCGCTTTGATTCCAAGTTCCAGTATTTAATCCTCCTGAAAGATAATTTCTACTAAAACCAGTTGAAATTATTAAGGGTCCATACCAGGTGATCTGCCCATTCAAAGATGTAAAGTAAGTTGATAGCGGATCTTTTTTATCATTTAACTTTGCAATGGTATGCATAGCATAAAAACCAAAAGAACCAAATCTTAACTCTTGAATAGTCCCAATTATTTGTGCAGGTATTGGTTGAGTATTATTGGTCATTTGCAATGTACTATGTATGCCTGGCCCCCACCATCTATTTCCACTGTGCCATCCAAAGCCTAAGCCTTTATAATGTATGACAGCTAATAAATTTCTGAATCCACTAAATGAAGATTCGCTACGGTCAAGTTGACGATCATTAAGTACAGAAAATTCATCGGCCCTAAAAATATCAGTAGTTGCTTTATAATTATTTAACATAATATAAGGTTCAGCCAAAAATGAAAAGAAAGGACTATTAAAGGCCATTGATATAGAATTAAAGTTTCCAACACCTTTTGAAAAATAACGAACATCCATATTCTCTTGATTTGGGGCATTATTATTAAAATAATTTTCTCTTCTTAGAGATAGCGAAAATGATACTGAGTCAGTATTAAAAAAAATAGGACGGAAAATATTTGATTGCATAGGAGCAATTCCTTGAAACTGTAATTTTTCATCTATTAATAATGAATAGGGATCTGCTGAGATATGTGTCTGAGAATAGATCATACTTAAACTAGCAATAACTACCAACGGTAGCTTAAAACATATTTTTTTATTCCTACATTTCATTTAATAATAATCTCTATCTAATTATTTTGATATCAAAACTATATGTTGGGTGCCAATTTCCATTTTTTGGTTTCCAAAAAACTGGATTAAATGCACCAATTGTAAAACCTATATTAATTTTATTATTACTATATAATTTTTTCGTTATAAAAATATCTGATGCATATCCAATAGAATAAAGATTTGAATCTTTTATATTTACAAAACTTCCACCGAGGCTTATATTAGTATTAATATAAATACTATATAATAATTGAGGATAAAAAATATGTTTTTCAGGATATCCTTTTATTTGTCTATAACCAAAAGCTGTTGCTAAATCTAATTTTTCTCTATCTAAAAATTGATAAAATAACCCTAAATAGTAATTATCGATATTTTCTTTACTTCTAGAAAAATATCCATGAATATCAAAATTATTAGTTAAACCATATCCTAGCATAATATATGATTGACCTTGGTCAAAATAGTTTAAGGGATTAATTGTAATTGAAATGTCAACATTCCCTTTACCTGCGGAAGTACCTTTATCAAATCCACCTTCGGCAAATAGGTTTGTTGTTAAAAGGATCAAATACGTTAATATTAACTTCATGATAAAGTATAATTATTATTTAGTGATTTTTCTTTTTAACCTTATTAATAGATTAGTAAATACTGGATTAATATTATAAAGAAGCCAAAGCGCCCTACCGTAAAGACCGAAAAAAAGCAAATTTTTATTTTTCTGATTTGCTTCAAATATTTTATTTGCAAGGGCTATTGATTTATTTGATTCAAATCGTTTTTCCAATTGTGTACCTATAATAATAATTAAAATCTTACATTTTATTTTATTTAATAATTTCTCCTGAAGAACTTTTAATGATGAATAAATAATACGATTTGGAGTGTGCACCCTTGACAAAATTGATGAAATGAAAATAATTTTTACTTTATTATTTTTTTGCACCAACCATTCAACAAGTTTTATTGGATTAATTAAATCACTAATAATACTAGATAAAAATATACTTTGATTAATTTCCTCATCTTTGAGACTGGATGTTGAGCTTGCCATATTAATAAATAAATCAATTTTTACTTTATTTATTTTACTAATGAGAGAAGAAATATTTTTAGAAAGATTAAATTCAATTATTTCAACATTTAAAGCACCGCAATCAAAAGCTTTTTGGCCAATTTTTTCAAGTGTTATCCTAGATCTTCCAATCAAGAATAAATTATTATCTTTGGCCATCCTATAAGTCACAGATTGGCCAACCCCTGATGTCGAACCAAGGATCAATATATTCATCTAGTTTTTAAGCAGGAGATAAGCATTGCTTTTGCATTATCATAACTTCTATATGCAATAGAATCTCGAAGAATTAATAAAATTATTGTTGAAAAAAATATATAGGTATCAGCTTTTAATACATTTCCTTCAGTATATACCTTTGAATATAAATTTTCAAGCTCAATCCTCTTACTAGCAGATAAATTATACTTGCCTACAACTTGTGAAATACCAGTCATACCAGCAGGGCAGTCAAATCGTTTTTCCCATTTATCCGGAAATTTTCTCCTCAATTCTTTAATATTTTCTATGGGTAGCGGCCTATTTCCTATAAAACTAAGCTTGCCAAACAAAACGCCGAATAATTGTGGGAGTTCAACAAATTGTGATTTTTCCAAAAATCTACCAAATTTAGTGTAAACATTAGAACTTAAAGGAATATCAAGATATCCATCCCTCATATATTTACCGTGTAAATCATATTTTTTACTCTTAGCATCTCTAACCATTGATCTAAACTTGATAATTCTAATTGATTTATTGATAGAAACATAGCGTTTAGAAACATAAAAAACTGGGAATCCTTGGAAAAATATTGACAGAACGACTACTATAATTAAAATTGGAATGAAAAAAAAGAGGATTGATATTGAAAAAATAATATCCTCTAATCTCTTTATAAACCGATAAATCATTACTGAAAATTTTATTTTTTATGCCAAACAAAATGATTTACGTAGTCAATATAGCTCACAATAATTCGTAAAACTTTGTCAGAAACATTTGGAACATTATAATCTGAAACTGGCTGTATAATTCTTTTTTCTTCTCTGGGCTGATCATTTAATATTGACAATCCCTGAAGAACTCTATTTATATCTAAGCCAACCATCATCACGGCGCCCTCTTCCATACCTTCTAGTCTTTCATGAGAATCACGAATATTTAGGGCTGGAAAATTCATTATTGATGATTCCTCAGTAATTGTTCCACTATCAGATAAAACTACTCTAGCAGATAATTGTAATTTATTATAATCTTTAAATCCCAAAGGTTTAATTAAATTAATATTCTCATTAAACTTTACACCAGTAGAGTCTATCCTCTTTTTTGTGCGGGGATGAGTTGAAACAATTACTGGCTGATTAAACTTCTCACCAAGTTTATTCAATAACTTAACTAAGTTAGTAAAATTTATATCTGATTCTATATTTTCTTCGCGATGTGCACTAACTAAAAAAAACTTTTTTTTAGTTAAATTTAATTTAGTTAATATTTTTGAAGAGTCAATACCTCCTCTGTAGTATGTTAAAACTTCGTTCATCGGACTTCCAACTTTAATTACCCTTTCAGGTGAAAAACCTTCTTTTAATAGATACTCACGGGCGATTGAACTATATGTTAAGTTAATATCTGAAATATGATCAACAATACGTCGATTAATTTCTTCAGGTACTCGTTCATCAAAACACCTATTACCAGCTTCTATATGAAAAACGGGGATTTTCCTTCTTTTTGCAGGATAAGCAGATAAACAACTATTTGTGTCTCCTAATACAAGTAAAGCATCAGGCTTGATTTCAGATAACAAACTATCAATAGAAATGATTATTTGTCCTATTGTTTCTGAGTAAACACTCCCCCCAGTTTCTAAAAAGTGATCTGGTTTCTTTATTTCTAAATCTTCAAAAAAGATTTGGTTTAACTCATAATCATAATTTTGTCCAGTATGAACAAGAATGTGATCAGAATAATTTTCTAATTTTTCAATGATCCGACTTAATCGAATAATTTCAGGTCTAGTCCCAACAACTGTCATTATTTTAATTTTTTTCATTTTATACTTTATAAGTTATGGTATCAGGGTTCTCAGTGTCAAAAACTTCATTTGCCCATAACATTACGATTAGTTCATCATCTCCAATATTTTTTATATTGTGGGCCCACCCTGGGAATGTTTGGACTAATTGTGGAGATTCTCCATTAGCAATTAATTTATGTGTTTCATTTGTAACTATATTACGAAATTTGAATTTTGCTGAACCTTTAATCACTAAAAAGAGTTCAGTTTTAGTATGATGGTAGTGTTCTCCTCTAGTAATACCTGGGTTAGCTGTAAAGTATGAAAATTGACCACTATCAGGTGTTTTAAGCATTTCAACAAAATTACCGCGTTTATCTTTATGAAGTGGAATATTAAAATTAAATTTTTCTTTTGGAAAATAACTTATGAATGTTGAATAAAGCGCACGGGTTAAACCTACGCCAACTCTATCACACTTAAATTTTGGCCTATTTTTCATAAATCTGGCAATCTGACTCTCTAGCTCACCAATAGTAATAGTATATTGAGGTGTTACTTTATTGAAAGTAACACCTTCTATATTATTATCTAAATTTTGCATTATGCTAGTAACCAAATCATCAATATAAATAAGCTTTAATTTTTTATTTTGATCGTGAATTTGGATGGGTATATTTCTAGAAATATTGTAACAAAAAGTAGCAACTACAGAATTATAGTTTGGTTTGCACCATTTTCCAAAAACACCGGGCAAACGATATATTATAGTTGGATTACCAATGTCTTTCGCTAGTTTAATTAATTCATCTTCAGCTTGCAATTTACTTCGACCATAATCGTTTTTGCTTTTTACTTGTACTGAAGAAGAAAAAATAATTGGGATTTGTCTTTTTGTTTTTCTGATTATTGAACAAATATTTTCCGTTAAATTTAAATTTATTTTTGTAAAATCACTGTTTTCCTTGGGTCTATTTGTTCCAGCTAAATGAATAATGAAATCTGATGAATGAACTAAGTTATTTAAATCTTCGTTTGAATTTTCACGATTAAAAGTAAGTAATTCAAAATTTTTACTTTGTTTTAAATGTATAGAAAGATTTTTTCCAATAAATCCATTTGCTCCTGTAATTAATACTTTCAAGAATGGATTAAATTGATTTTGTTATGAAATCTAGATCTAATAACATTTTTTTCATTTTTTTAACATCTAATCTTATAGTATTATTTGAATTGTAGTCTTTCATATTAGAAATACTTTTTTCACCTTTATCAAAATACTTATCATAGTTTAAGTCTCTGTTATCAGGTGAAACACAATAATATTTTCCCAAATCTTTTGATTTTAATAGTTCTTCTCTACTTAATAGAACTTCGTGAAGCTTTTCTCCATGTCTAGTCCCAATAATCTTCATTTTATGATTTGGAGCCTCAAATATTGCAATCAAAGATTCATATAAAACTTTAATTGTAGCAGCTGGTGACTTTTGTACAAAAATTTCACCATTTTTTCCATTTTCAAATGCGTACATTACTAATTCAACTGCATTATCTAAGGACATCATAAATCGAGTCATCTCTGGGTCAGTAATTGTTATTTCTCTATGAGAAAGTATTTGATCAATAAATAATGGAATTACAGATCCGCGAGATCCCATTACATTACCATAACGCGTTATACAAATAACCGTTGAACCATTATTCCTAGATTTGGCTAAAGCTACTTTTTCCATCATCGCTTTCGAAATACCCATTGCATTAATTGGATAGACAGCTTTATCAGTACTTAGACATACTACTTTTTTTACTTTTTCTGCGATTGCAGCTTCAAGAATATTTTCAGTTCCTAAAATATTTGTTTTAACAGCTTCAATTGGATAGAATTCGCAAGAAGGAACTTGTTTAAGAGCCGCGGCATGAAAAATAAAATCAACCCCTCTTACAGCATTTAAGACAGATCTGTAATCTCTGACATTTCCTATAAAAAATTTTATTTTATCATTATTATACTTTTTTCGCATATCGTCTTGTTTTTTCTCATCACGACTAAATATTCGAATTTCTGATAAATTCATTTTTAACAATTTGCCAAGGACTGCATTCCCAAAAGAACCTGTTCCTCCTACAATTAATAATTTTTTGTTTTTGTACATACTAAAATTTAGATAAAAAATTTGTTTAACTATTTACAAAAAGTTTTGAAAGTAAGCCAGTGTAATTATTTGCAATTTTTCCCAAGGAAAAGTGATTAATAAATTCATCTAATTTAGGTTGATGCTTATACGCACCACTAGAAATATCAATTACAGCTTTCTTAAATGAATCTATATCTGATGGATTGACTCCATAACCTAAATTGTATTTCTCAATTAATTTTTTTGCTTCACCCCTTGATCCCATTATTATAGGTCTATTAGAAACTCCATACTCATAAAGTTTTCCAGGTATGCAAATATCTAAATATTTATTTGAAAGGTAATTTGCAACAAGTATATCAGATAAATTCATATAGGCTGGAATATATTTGCGTTCTACTCTTCCAATAAAACTCACATTATTTAAATTTAATTCTTTTGATTCTTTTTTTAAACTTTTGAGCATAATCCCATCACCTACAAATAAAAATTGAAATTTATTTTTATGATCTTTATTCAAAGAATTCATTAATAAAAGAAATACATTCGGATTTTGTAAAGCACCAATATTACCGACAAATGTAATTAATGTTTTATTTGGATAATGTAATATTTTTTTAATTTTTGACTTATACTTAAAAAGATTTTCATGAAAATAATTACTGTCAATCCAATCTGGCATATAATGAATTTTTTCAGGTTTTACACCTTTATTAATAATATTTTTTATTTGCCCGTAAGTAATTGCAGATATAGAATCTGAATTATCGTATACCCATTTTTCAATAAAAAATAAAAATTTTATTATTATTCTATTTTTTATCATACCTGCAGAAATTCCAAGGTCTGGGAGAATATCAGGAACGTCAAAATGATGATATTTATTATATAATTTTCTACCCAAAGCACCTGCTATTGCTGGCGGTAGGGGTGCCATGGAAAGTATAATATCATATCTATGATGATTCCTCGATATATATATGATACATCTAATTACATATAAAAAATATGATAAAAGTCTAAAAATTGTATTTTCACCAACATGAAAGATTGTTTTTACTCGTACAACTTTGACATTATTGATTATTTCATACTCTTTACTAGAATAACCTGGCATAGATCTAAAATCTCTTGGATAACTTGTAACAACAGTAACAGAATATCCATTTTTTGTGAATTCTTCTGAAAGTTCTTTTGCTCTTCTTGCTACTCCAGCCATCTCGGGGAAATAATGTTGCTGTAAGAGCAGTATTTTATGCATTGAGTATAATATTTTTGGTCTGATTATACGTTGCTAACCAAGTGAATTTTCTAACTTGTTCTTTCCCTTTTCTTATCATCTCTTTTTGTAACTCATCATCAAAATATACATCTAATATTTTATTTTTTATGCTTGTAGTATCTTTAGGGTCAAAATAGACGGCTGCATTTCCACAAATCTCAGGAATAGCTGATCGGTTTGATGTAATTACTGGCACCTCATAAAACATTGCTTCTAAATTTGTTAGACCAAATACTTCGCAGTATGAAGAAAAAATATATAAAGAAGAATTTTTATAAATAAGTGGAATTGTAGTAGTGTCTACATCCTCCATAAAAACTATTTTTTTTGAGAATTTAGATAATGATATAGTTTTCTTCACATCCATAAAATAAGCCTTATCCAAATTTTTAGATAAAATTAAATATTTAGGAATATCGTCGTATTTTTCACAAAGTTCATTATATGCAATAATTAATTCATTTATACAATGATAACGCACTGCGGATGATATTGTAAGAAAAAATGTATCATCAATAATATTGATTTCAGAAAAATTGACATTGTTATTTTTTGTTAACTTAAAACTCAAATTATTGTCAGCACCAAGATAAACAGTTTCTACTTTATTTTTTATTTTATTAAAAATTGTAATTAATTCTTTTTTTGCTATTTCTGAATCAACTATAATTTTATCAGCAATATTTATCGAAATATTTGTAAATAATTTCTGAATTACCAATTTTATTTTATTCCCAGGCATATCTTCTGGGTAAAGCCAGATCAAGTTAGAATGTATTACCAAGATCTTTTTTATATTGAAATACTTTAAAAATATTGGCAATATATTCATAGGTGAGAATAATGAATCGATATTTCTATAAAACAAATGTATAGGAAGAATAAACTGTATCCAAAAAAAACGTAAATATGTATTTGAAAATCTATTCGATATATAAATCAAATTAATATTCTTTTTATTGCTTTTTGCAGTTCTATCGTTAGTAAAAATAAAATAATCTTGATCTTTATTAGAATTATCTAATAATAATTGTTTGAAAATATTTTTATTATATGTGCTAAACCCACCACCGTGAGTTGCAGAGACTAAATCAAATGCGATTTTCATTTAATAAAAAAGTATTGTACCATTCTATGGTTTTATTTAGTCCATCCTGAAAATTTGTTCTTGGTTCCCATCCAAAATAACTTTTTACTTTATTATAATCCATTGATTGAACACTAATTTCACCTTCAGGAGTCGAAGGAACATTATTAAATCTATCAATTATTTTATTCAATTCTTTTTCATTGTTTAATATTTTGTACACTGATTCTACAACTTCCCGAACAGATTTTTCTTCATTAGTACCAGCATTAAAAATTTCACCTTTAAGTTGAGATTTATTTTTCACAAGATTTTCAGCAATTATACAATATAATTCGGCAACATCTTTTACATATAAAAAATCCCTTTTACTTTTTCCATCACTCCGAGGTTTAAATACATCTTTTTTTAATGCACATTTGATTACATCGGGGATTAAGGCTGAAAAATTTAATTGTCCTGGTCCATATATATTGGCAAAACGAGTTATTATTAAAGGCATATCAAATAAATCTGATGCATAACTTTGAGCAATTAAATCTGAACAGGCTTTTGAAGTATCATATGGATATTTTGGAATCAATGGGTAATCTTCTTTATAAGGTAATTTATCTACAGGATATTCTCCATAAGCTTTGTCAGATGATGCAACAACTATAGCAGATAAGTTAGCGTTAGATTCTCTTATTGCTTCAAGCAAACTATAAGTTCCTCTTATATTGCTCTCCCACGTTAGATATGGATATTCTGCTGCAACACCAACTTCAACTTGAGCCGCTAAATGAAAACAAATATCTATTTTATTTTCAATAAAAACTCCTTTCAATAATTCCTTATTTGTTAGAGAACCATTAATTATTTCTATTTTTGAATCAATTTTCATATAAAATAGATATGTATTTGAATTGATATTCCTAATCAATCCAAATACATTTGCACCTCTTTTAACTAGTTCTTCAGCCAAATTTCCACCAACGAAACCATTAATTCCCGTTATAAATACATTTTTATTAGACCAAAAATTTATTTTACTCATGATGATACTACTTAATTAAAATGATTAATATTTTTTTCAGCTTCTTTTAACTCTTTAAAGGTATTCACAGTAATATGAATACCTTTGTGTTTGTATGAATACAAATTTTCTGAGACTACTAATTTTTCAATAAAATCAGTAAAATTGATACTTTTATTATTAATTAGTGATTTATTAAAAATAAAATATCCGATATTGATCCATTCATCTAATTTTGGCTTTTCCAAAAAATCCTGAACCAAACCAATATTATTACTTTTTATTATTCCAAACTGAGATTCTAATTGATATGTAGAAACTGTTGATTTTCCACTATGACTATTGTGAAAATTATATAATTCAGATATATTAATATTGGCAAGCGTATCGCCATAACAAACTAAAAACTCATCATTCAAGTACGGTTTGCAATCATAAATTCTAACCATAATATCTACAATACCTGAATTAACTATTTTGATATTCAAATGATTAAATGAATCATTAACATAATTTTCAATTTTTTTTGATTTATATCCTGTTGCTAAAATGATATTTTTTATTCCATGTTTATCTAAATAATTAATTTGATGACCTAACATTGGTATACTTGCTATTTTAACTAAAGGCTTAGGTATTGAATCAGTCATAGGTCTCAATCTTTTACCTTTTCCTCCGCATAAAATTAGTGCTTGATCTATATGTTTATTAATTTAAAACCTCTAAATAAGTTTTTTTTGATTTATAAAGTTTTCTTGAAAAATATATCCAAACAATAGCCAAATAAAGGGTTTACCATAAGGATAATCCCACATTAAAATAATAAATATAATTAGAAAAAGATATTTTCTATTTGAATTCTTTAATAAAAAATAAAAACCAAATAAAAACCAACCTAATCCCAAAATGCCTATTTCTGAAAACATCCCTAAAAGGAATGAATAAGGATCTTCCGTTTTTGATTTTCTTTTTAAAGCGCCTTCTAATTCTTCTATCATTCGAGTATCATAATTATTCAAGTAATTGCTAGTATAGTAATTACTATACTGTCCAGGACCAACGCCAAGAATTGGATAATCTTTAACTATATCTAATGCTATCTGATTTTTAACAACTCTTATGTAAGATGATGGATCTAAAGTTTGAAAAGTAATTATATTTTTTGCTCTAGTATATACTGTATAGGATGAAATATTAAAAGTAGTAAAAAGATAATAACACATTAATAAAATACTAAAACCATATAGTACTGGTTTTCTCTTTAAATAATATGCTACTGAGACAAAAGTTGATCTTATACTTAGTGTAAAAAATGATAAAAATAGCCATGGATATTTTCTTTTATTTTCATAAAAAACCATAATAAATATAATAAAATAAGCGACATAAGAAGGTTCAGCTTCAAGAAATAAAAGTTGTTTGCCACCACTTGCAAATGATTCAATTAAGTAGTTACTAAAAATCAATCCTATATTTTCCGAATATGGTAATCCAAAAAAATAATAAACCTGAATAATGCCTATAAAGATTAAAAAAGTATAGAAAAAGTCCGATATTTTATTTTTCTCTAAGTAAAATAGAGTGCCTATCAAAAAAAAATAGAATATCACTAAATAACTAATTAATCTATTTATTACTTCAGGGTAATAAAGCTCAGAACCACCAAAAAAAATGTTATATAACAAAGAAAAAATTGTTATAGTAAAAAAAACTATAAACCATAAAATAATTTTAATATTAATCCCAATGTTATATCTGTAATAATAAATAACTACTAAAGGAAATAATAATAATAATAAAGGTCTGTTATGTTGTGGAATAAATGAAAGTGCATGCAAGTGGTTAAAAAATGTTGATGCGAAAAGGGTATTAATAATTAATTTATTATAAGTCACTCTTTTTAAAAGAATATATAAAATTGTCTAAACCATATAATTTTGCATTAATTACAAAACTATTTGTATTTCTTACGGATAATCTAGGAAGCGAAAAAAGTAAATTGTTATCATATAATACTTTTGGAATTGTTATTGCTGCAGTTCTATATCCACATTGTTGAGCAATTAATTGATCGCGTTTTGATACCTCATTATTTGTGCCAAATGGAAAAGCAAAATGTTTAACCTTTTTATTTATTTTATCTTCAATTATTTTTTTTGAATAACTTAATTCCCAAAAAACATCTTCTTTTGATAAATGTCGCAGACTACAATGAGTATGAGCATGTGATCCAATAGTAATTAAAGGATTATTTGATAACTTGATTATTTCTTCCCATTTTAAACATAAGGAATCATAGGAAATAGGACTATTGTTTTCACGTATTTTTGACATTAATTCAGTTTGTTTAATATAATTTTCTTCTACAAAAAGATTTCCAATTATATTATAAGCTATTATTTTTTGGGAATAATTAATTGTCTTCATCTTTTTTATTGAGCCACCCCAATTAATAATAATATTATTATTTAAACTAATCAATTCCCATAGCTCATACCACCACATTTCACAATCACCTTCAGGAAATCTTGTTGAAATATATATTGTAGCTGGCAAATTATATTTCTCTAATATAGGTAAAGCATTTGTTAAGTTATCTTTATATCCATCATCGAAAGTAAGAGCTACAACAAATTTATCTGATTTTGATTTAAGATGTTCAATCATCTCATCCATGGAAACAACAATATGATTAGAGGAAAGATAGGACATTTGCTCATCAAAAAGTGATTCTGATATTATTTGATTTTGCTGAGGATTTTTATTCATCAAATTATTATCAGGAAGTACCCGGTGATAACATAGAATGGCTGCTCGGCCTCGCCAAGGAGAAACAAAATTTTTAGCTAGCTTAGTAGATCCAACCGTATAAATAATTTTTTTAATTATTTCTTTCAAATATTATTTTTTATCCAAGAGTTTAAATTTCTTAATCCACTACCAATCAAAGGAATATTTTTTAAATTATTTTTTATATTTAAATTATTTTGATAAATGGCACCTTTGAAATTCTGGCTTTTTATATAACTAAAAAGTTTCATTTCAGTATTAGACCAAATTTTTTTGTATTTTTCATCTCCTATGGTAAAATCAAAGTATTTTAACTTATTAATTATTGACCATTCTATTAAATTTTCTAATAATAATCTACCTGAGGAAAATTTATTATAACTTTCCTCATGTGCGGGCATTAGATAGAAAAAAGTATCTTTATCAATTAATCCAACATGTGTTGCAATTATTTGTTCTCCCAAAATTAGAGCAGAACAATGTATCTTCATCTCTTTGCTACTTTTTGATAATAATCTATAAAATTGACTATATTCATCTTTTGAAAGCATATCCCATTCACCAGTTTTTCTAAATCGATAACTTTTCTGTTTAATCATAGAATTAATAATTTTTTCTTTTTCTTTTTCTGACTCAGGGATATAGAATTTAAGCTTGTCAATTTTGTTTAAATTTCTTCGATTTCTTCGCGAGTCTGCTCTCAATTTATTTTTTATATGGTTAGTATAGTAATTATCCCAGGATTCTTCTAAAGTAATTTTATATGAAATATTATCTTGAATTTTTGGTGAAATAAAATCAACAAAGGGGTTATCTATATTTTTAATCCTAGAAGGCTGTTTATATAAATGAATAATATCAAAATTAAATAATCTCTTTGTTACTTCTTCCCACATTGACTGAAAATCACCTGAATAACTTGTCCATTCTGGATGAATAAGTGGACACATATAATCTGAATTAATTCCACCTAGCCATTCAATTACATTAATTCCTTTAACTTTTCTTAACCCAAAAGGCATAATACAAATAATCGTTTGATCTTTTTTAACCACAGCAATTTGGGGTTTAATATTGAAAAGTTTTTTTCCGATTATTTTTTGCCAGTTGGATAACCATGCATATGATTGAAAAGGTGTTTTCAACGCAATACTTTCAAATTCTACCCACATTTTTTTAAGCTCAAACGAAAATGAATTGTAAACATTAATTTCCATATTAATATAGGGGTTTACTTTTAGTAGAAAAACATACAAGCCTCTCCCAACGCTTAATAGCCTTTCCATTTTTTTTCAATATTTCTTCTGGAAGGGATGGCCAAGAAAATATATTGTAACCTTTTTCCCATCCCCATTTGAACCACTTAATGGCTTGACTATGATTTTCTGCATATGCTGCATAACACCAGGGAATACATTCATCATCAATTATTTTATATACTGATTCAAGACCTTTTTTATTTGCTAATTTTTCCCAATACTTATGAGCATCATGTCGTTTTTTTCTAATTATATCCCAATTTGTTTTTTCATATTTTTGTTTTGATAAATTATCAATTAATAAATCATTTATTTCTTTTTCTCTGAATAATCTTTTTTCTTCATACTTTGGACGGTCAGTAATGATTTTTTTTATAATATTTATTTGATTGGGTAAATAATCCATAATCTTGTTTTTTAAATATTTTCTAATATCAAAACTATGTTTTGGCATTCTTTCTGGTAAAATATTCATTTTTTTATTTATATGTAGTAAGCCACCACTTATTAGATTTATCTGTTTACGTGGAGAGCTAAATCCGAAATCTCCAAAAGTTCCTAATTTTTTCCCATTATATTTACCACCATAACCATGGGCATTATCTTCAATTAAATAAAGATTATTTTCTTTACAAAAAGTTTGATAACGAATAATATCCTGAGGCTGGCCAAAATAATGAACCATTAAAATAGCTTTTGTATTATGATTTAATAAATTTTTCATATCAGACCAGCAAGGTATTAGATTATCATTTAATTCATAAAAAATTGGATCAATATTCAGTTGCTTTAATGGATGAAGGACCACATCACAAATAAAATCTGGAATAAGAATTGAATCACCAGATTTCAAACCTAATCCCGTTAAACCAAACTTCATAGCAGTGCGTCCATGAGAATATTTATAAGTAAAAATTTTCTATTTCCTTACTAATTTATTCTAAATGAAGAGAGTAGCAAAATAACCCATGCTTTTAATTGAAATGGATTTAGACAAATTGATTTTATTGCATGTTTTTTTGCATCAGAAAACAGACTGCCTTTTTGTAGAATTCGACTAGAAATGAAAAAAACATTGCTCAAGCCACGATTTAATTTTCGATTATTATCTGGAAAATTGCTTTTCCAGATACCCAAATGATATTTTATAACTTCAATAAGAGCATTAGAATGAATTTTTGCGTTGCTACTGTAGTTATTATCATGCGTGTGCCATTCACCTAGTATTTCATTTATGAAAAAAAAATCTCCAAGTTGTGATAGTCTTATCCAGTATTCATAATCTTCAACAGTGACAAAAATTTTTTGTTCTGAAAATCCCCCAGATTTTTTTGCAATATCTTTACGTAAACAAACTGCTGATGTTGAAATAAAATTCCCTTGAAATAATAGTCTTTCATATATATTAGACCCCGAAGGTCTATATTGTATTTTATTTTTTATTTCACCATTATGAATTTGCACTTCATCATGGCAAATCATAATAACTTTGGAATTATGATTTATAGTATCATTAACTTTTTCTAATTTTTGAGGTTGCCAAACATCATCAGAATCTAAAAAAGCAATCCATTCCCCTTTGGCATTTTCAATTCCTTTGTTTCTTGAATATGCAATTATTCCATCATTATTTACTTTAATAATATTAATATTATTCATTTTAAACTTTTTTAATACGTTATTAGTATTATCTACAGAAGAATTGTCAATAACAATGATTTCAAAATTCTGGAAAGATTGATTAATTACTGATAATAGAGCTCTCTCTAAAAATTCTGAAGAGTTATATGTAGGAATAACAATGCTGAAAAATGGTTTATTTTCCATATTTAACTAATGAACAAAATTTTATTTAATCTATTTTGATAGTAAATCAAAATAGTCAAATATTTCATTGATTCCCATTTTCAAACTTAATTTTTTCTCAAAACCGAGAGCTGTAATTCTTGAGTTATCAATAACAAACTTTTCTTGGTCTTTAATGTTATGAGGGTTTTTTGAAAGAGAATTATCAGGTAAGTGAATTTCAATTTCACGATTATATCTTTTCAAATAAATTGATTTCACAGCATGGGCAAGTTCTAATACACTTAAAGTTTCACCAGAAGAAATATTAAAAATATTATTTTTAAAGTCATTCTTACTTTTAATCAATAGCTCTGTAGCTCTACAAATATCAGATATATGAATAAAGTCGCGCAAAGGTGAACCATCTGATATTAATTTTATTCTTTTTTCTTGATATGCTGTTTTACAAAGGTCATTTAATACAAGCCACCAACAATTATTTTCCGAAAACACAGGGCTACCATAACTATTTGAAAGTCTCAAGTTAATACAGTCTATATTTGTTATATTATTATAATAATTGCAGATATTTTCTGATAATAAATGAGTTAGTGCATAAGTATTTACCGGCATGGAATTATAGCTTTCTTTAATAACATTATTGTACAACTCTCCATAAATATGTATTGTTGAAAAATATATAAATTTATTTAATCCACATTTTTTGAACTGGTCTAGAAGAATCCATGTTGGTAGTACGTTAATTGATGAAACAAAATTCGGATCGTTTTCAGATTTATGATGATCCAAAGATATCAGATGAATAACAACATCAATATTTAAACTAGTTAATTTGGCAATAGTTTCTTCATCACAAATATCTCCAATAATAATTTCATCTACCAAAGAAGTCCATTCAATATTATCAGAAGGTTTTTTTTTAACAAATGCAAATATTCTATACCCTTTTTCAGCTAAATACTTGCTTAACCACGCTCCTAGATATCCACAAGCTCCTGTAATAAGAATTTTTTTCAAACAGATTTCCAATTAAAATTAACTGAGTCTAAATCTCTACGATCAATTTCATTAGGATCGTGTTCAATGCTGGCAACATTAAGAATGAAGTTTATTTTTTCTTCATTTCCTTTAAAAGCAATCCATAAACCAGGGGGAATAGTTAATCGCTGATAGTTTGTAGGTGATAATTTTATCTTGAAAAATTCTCCATTTGAATTATTTTTTTGCCGATCGTCAAAAATAACAAAAGTGACCTCACCCATTGGGACAAGAAGATTTAATGTCATTTTTTGGTGCCTATTCCATCCTTTTATTTTTCCCTTTTTGATAGTTGAAAAATATGCTTCACCAAATCCAGTAAATCCTGAATCACTATTTTTAATTCCATGAAAGATATCACCCAGAGGATGTTGAATTTTCTTAAGAGGTGTAAGAATTACACCTTCTATATTTATTTTGTCCATTTAAGTTTTTTGGAAAATGCTGTTTGTTCGTAGTTACTAATCTGTTTTATTGAAAAATCTAGCATATTTTCTTTACTTTTATAGTAATTGAAGTACCAAGTTCCAGTAAACTCAATCAACTCTTTATATGTTAAGGTTGGTAACCACTTAAGCCTAGAAAGGGCTTTATCACAATTGAGTTTTAGCAATCCAGCTTCGTGAAATTTTATCTCATCTTTAATATTAAATGCTTTTGAGAAATTCTTAATTTTCCAAAATTTAGCTAGATCTTTCAAAAGATCTTCTACAGTATTGTTAAACTGAGACAGAGGTCCAAAATTAAAACTTTCACCATTCAAATTATTATTTTCAAATAAATTTTTACCCAAATTTAGATATCCACTGAGGGGTTCCAAAACATGTTGCCAAGGTCTAGTGGATAAGGGGCTTCGAATTTCAACAATTTTATTTTTACTCCAAGCACGCATACAGTCGGGCACGATTCTATCCTTAGCCCAATCTCCACCACCAATAACATTTCCAGCTCTAGCTGAAGCAACTTTTATATTTGATTTTTTATTAATAAAAAAAGAATTGAAATAAGAATTAAATATTATTTCAGCGGCACCCTTGGATCCACTATATATATCTTTTCCTCCTAAAACATCATTTTCCTTGTAACCCCAAACCTGTTCCACATTATCATAACATTTATCACTAGTTATAATTACGCCTATGCATTGATGATTAGATTTTTTAAGTGCCTCCAAAATATTTGCTGTCCCTATAACATTAGTGGCAATTGTATAAAGCGGATCTGAATATGAAACAGAAACTAATGATTGTGCTGCAAGATGAAATACGAAATCTGGCTTAACTTTCTCAATAATATTACTGACTGAGTCGAAATCTGTTATATCTTCTTCATAATGATGAATTCGTTCTCTTAATCCCAGTTCTTTAAACATGGAAGGTTGGGTAGGTGTATCATTGGCAAGTCCATAAACTTTAGCCCCTAACTTTAATAACCAGACTGTTAACCAACTACCCTTGAAGCCAGTGTTTCCTGTTATTAGAATTTTCTTTTTAGAATATATATTTCCAAACACCATTTGTTTACCACTTCATCCAAGGAGCACTATTAGTTTTTACTTGTTTATCAAGGAAATCCCGTTCTCTTACATTATCCATACATTGCCAAAACCCACTATGTTGAAATGCCTTTAATTGAGAATCTTCAACTAATTTTTGAAGAGGTCCAAATTCAAAATCGCAATCTTCATCTTCTGATAAATATGAAAATATCTTTTTATTAAAAATAAAAAATCCTCCATTTATTAAGCCTTTTCCCATTTGTGGCTTTTCTTCCAATCCTATGACTGAATCATCATCATTTATTTGCAATTCTCCAAACCTTGAAGGAGGCCTTACTGCTGTTACTGTACCAGTACAGTTGTGGGACTTATGATACTTTACCAATTTATTAATATCAACATCAGCTAAACCGTCTCCATAGGTTAAATGGAATTGATCACTTTTTATATATTTTTCTAATCTTTTAATTCTACCACCTTTTAATGTTTCTTCTCCTGTATCAACAAATACTATTTCCCAGTTTTTTTCATCTGAATAATTTAGATATTCAATATCATGCTTTGGATTTAATTTTAAGGAAAAATCACGCCTTGTTATTTTATAGTTATAAAAATACTGTTTTATATAGCTACTTTTGTAACCAAGAGCTAAGATGAATCGATTAAAACCATAATAACTATAAATTTTCATAATATGCCAAAGTATTGGCATTCCACCAATCTCTACCATTGGTTTTGGCTTACTTATAGTCTCCTCGTGTATACGAGTTCCTTTTCCTCCACATAAAAGTATTACATCCATAATTTTCTCTATTTTATAATTTTATTATTGATTAAAAAAAATAATCTTTCGCATTGATTTTATCTTTATTATGAAATAAGACATTATATTTTACTTGAATTGAATCTCTCTTGATTGATAATAAAAGTCTTAAAAAGAGATAAAAAATCCCATAAATACCACAATAAATAATTAAATAAGGTCGAAAATCAAATCTAATATTTAAATAATTATTAATAAATAATTGAGTTATTACTAATAATAATAGAACCAATATTGACCAGTGATGCTGAAAAATAGAATTCAAAAAACCCCAAATTCTTTTGATTATTTTTGGTATTAATAAATTATTATTTATTAATGATCTTTCTTTTTTATTAAATTTTTTCTTATCATTGGATTGTTGATCATTTATCCCCTTTTGCAACCCTACCAATCTAGTCCAAGCAATAACGGTCCACCCACAACCAATTATAGTTTTATCCATTATTGGAATTAATACAGCGAGAAATCCGCAGATTAAAATGAAGTTATTTGATTCAATATTATATGCTCCTATAGCCAAGCCTGTGAACATAGCCGCATCTCGTATAAATAGCATATACCAATCTAAAAACCATCCTTTAATACTACTCGTATTATTATAACGAGCTATTTCTCCATCACTATAATCTAAAAGATAATAAAGATGAAGAAAAAAAATTCCGAAAATGACCACCCAAATATTCTTTGAAACTAAAAGAATTCCACCAATTATAGCAGCTATACCTGAAAGAATAGTTACTGTATTTGCAGAAATTCCTAACCGTAAAAATATCCATGTAAAATAAATAGAAAATTTTAAATCTAATTTGGATTTAAAATCTTGATAACTCATTCCAATTTCTTCGCGATCTGAAACTTTTGATTTTTGACATATTGCTCTTAATTCAGAGATTGATTCCATTAAACTAATAGACCTTATTAAACTTTTGTGATTTCAACATTAATGTAAAAGTCCGACTTAATAAATATCAACAAGAATTGATTCAACAATGTTTTCATTCAAATCTACAATATTATTATCCATTCTACCTTTTGTAAATGATTTACTTACAAGCCAACTTAAATCTGATTTTTGTACACCCCAATCTCTTAGTCGATATTTAATTATATTATGAGGGATATTCTTTATTTTTTCAATTAATTCTTCCATGCTTTCCAAACCCAGCTTAGTATAAATTTTTTTAAGAGGATTTAAAATATGGTTCGAATTAATTCTTAATAAAGGTATTAATGAAATAGAAGATGCAACACCATGGGGTATACCATATCGCAATGTTAATGGATAACTTATTGAGTGAGCTGCTGCAGTGGCCGTATTAGAAAATGCCAATCCTGCTGTTGTAGATGCATCTAAAAATGTATTACGTATTTTCAAATTATTAGGATTTTTTTTCAACTTTTCTATATTCTCAATAATTTGACAAATAGCGGATATCGCATAATTTGTAGATAATTTATTTGCATTTTTATTCCAAATGGCCTCAAAACTATGACTTAATGCATCCATAATTGTTATAATTGAAATATCTAATGGAAGTGATTGAGTAAGTGATCCATCTAATATTGCAATGCAAGGATATAGACTGGGATTAGATATTGAATATTTTTTTTTCTCCTTCAAATTCCATAAAGTTCCCCACATTGTAACTTCGCTAGCTGTACCATGAGTTGTAGGCAAAAAGATTGAAGGTGTTTTATTAATATAATGTTTATTATAATTTATTAATTCATTAATACTTTTTTTCTTTAAACTAATATAAGAAATAACAACTTTTGCTAAATCCATTGCCGAACCACCTCCAATGGCAATTACACCATCAAAATTATTCTCACCACAAAACTCTATAACTTTACCACAATCATCGAAAGTAGGGTTACTCATAGCATTACTAAATATTAAATTTGAAGAAAATAAAGAATCAAGATTCAGTCTCTTTCTGTTACCAGGTGAAGTAACCAAAATTGGGGTTTTTATATTTAATTGTAAAATGGCTTTTTTAGTTTCATAAAGCCAATCTTTTGATTTAATAATTTTTACGGGATTAAAATAATTTTTCATAAATATTTAATTATTTTTTTAAAAAATTCATAAAATTATTTTTGTTATCAACAGGCTCAATGGTTGGCCTTCCTAAATCATCTCTCGATCCAGCTTTAATCTTTATCTCAATGAAAGATGGACCAATGCTATTAGTAAAATCAAATAAAATTTTCTCAAGTTCAGATATTTCTTTTACTCTAAAAACTTTACTAACACCCATTGATTTTATAATAGCCGACAAGTCAATATCCTTTGCTGCAGTTGATTGGCCACCAACTGATTCATGAACTTCGTTATTCATTAAAATATGATAGAAATTTTTTGGTTTTAAGGCCGAAATTGAAGTTAGATTTCCCATATGCATTAGCATTGCACCATCTCCATCTATACAAAATACCTTTTGATCTGGCCTAGCAAGAGCAATACCCAAAGCTATTGATGAACAATGCCCCATTGATCCAACAGTTAAAAAATCCTGTTCATGTGATTGGTTCCTTTTTTCCCTAATCTCAAAAATTTCTCTTGAAGTTTTACCTGTTGTTGAGACAATAATAGCATTACTATCTATATTACTCAAAATAATTTCTAGTGCTTCTTCTCGTCCAATACCTGAATTACTAGGATAATGATCATTTTTAAATTTTTCAAATGTTCCTTTTTTTATTAATAAAACAAAAGGTTGGTTTTGACTTAATGCAATTTCAATAGATTTTGATATTTTCTTTTGAAATTCGGGATCTTGCTTAGAAATTATTTCATAGGGCATTCCCAGCGAATTAAGCATATTCAACTGGACTTTTCCTTGCTTTAGATGTTGAGGCTCATCTTTTACTCCGGGCTCTCCTCTCCAACCTACAATTAATAACATTGGTATAGAATAAACATCAGAATCACAAAGTGATAAAAGAGGATTAATCGCATTGCCAAATCCCGAATTTTGCATATAAACCAATGGTATAGATTTTGTTGCTAAATAATATCCAGCAGCTAGAGCAACAGCATTACCTTCATTTGCAGCAATAATATGTTTTCCTACAGGCGTATTATTATCAATACAAAAACAGAACTCTTTCAATAAAGAATCTGGGACACCAGTAAAAAACTCAATACCATTACTAGTTAATTGTTTGTAAAAATCAATTGGCTTTATAGCCATCAATTATCTTCTGGAATTAGATTAATTATTTCCTTAATTGGCATACAAAATTTCTCCGATGCTTCTTTAGATCTAGAGTTTTTTAAAATAGATTCAGCAGCATTTACCATTGCTGGATATGCAGATCGTATTAAATGATTAGCATAAATTATAATATTCACACCTAAATCTTGCAATTCTCTTTCAGTCATATGAGAATAAGTTGATGGTACAACTACTAGATGGACTTTTTCATTTAATTTTTTATATTTTTTGCAAAATTCTATAATTTGATTTCCGTCTTTTTTCTTACTATGAATCATTATACCATCTGCTCCAGCTTTTATATATGAAGATGCCCTATCGATTGCATGATCTACACTTTTACCTAAAATAAGACTTTCAATCCTTGCGATAATCATAAAATCATCTGTTATTTGCGATTTTTTACCTTGTGAGATTTTTTGAGAAAAATTATCAATAGAGTCTTGTTGTTGAGGTACTGAAGTTCCAAAAAGTGAATTACGTTTATCACCAATTTTATCTTCAATAATTATGGCCGAGACCCCTAATCTTTCTAAAGTTTTAATACGAAATTTAAAATGTTCAACCCTACCACCTGTATCACCATCTACAATAATTGGCTTAGTAGTTACTTCTAATATTTCTTCTATAGTAGAAAACCTAGAAGTAAAATCAACAAGTTCCGTATCAGGCTTCCCTTTTGCTGCAGAATCCGTTAAACTACTTTCCCAAATTCCATCAAATTCAATATTTCTACCATTTTTTTCAATATTTGTTTTTTCTACTATAATCCCTGTTAATCCATTATGTGCTTCTAAAAACTTTAATGTTTTATTTGTTGTTAACATTCTTCTTAATAATTTTCTGCGAGCATCTGTTGTGATTCCATTTTTTGTTATTTCATCTGATAAAGCACTACTGGATATACCCTTAGTATATTTTGGCTCAACTAATTCACCGCCCCAATCTTTTAAAACTTTAATTACCTTTTTTCTCATAAAACTTTGTTTACCCGTTTTCCAATCATCACCATGAACCACATAATCAGGTTTTATTTCACGGAGAATAGGTTCATAATCATATTGATCTTGTATTATAATTGATTTTACACCTTTAATATTTTCAACTATTAACTTTCTCTTTTCTAACTCAATTAAAGGCAATCTCTTATATCGCATTATCGCTTTATCAGATAATAGTCCAATGATAACATCACCTAATTTTCTAGCATGATTTATTATATTAATATGCCCAGCGTGTAAAATATCAACTGCCATTGGGACATAAACTTTTTTAGTTTTACCCACTTCTATTAATTAAACCAAGGTTTTTTTTCATTGTATGCTCTATCAATATTTGACATATATGACAATTCTCTTTGTGTTGCGAGATTTATGCTTCCAGAAACTCTTACTATAAATAACTTTCCATTCTTTGCTGAACAGCTAAAGCCATGATTTATGAATGGTTGTATATAAAGTGAATCATTTGATTGAATTTTTTCTTGATAAGAAATACCTTCATCTTCCCAATAAATAATTATTTCTGAACTACCGTAATTATATATATACGTATGTAAAGAAGTAATCAAATTTTTACTAACTTTGTTAGATATAACCTTAAGTGAAAATCCTTTTAATAATGGCATTTTTGAAGTCCGCGCAAGTGCTTCAATGCTATAGCAAGCTTCTTTCTTGCTTGGGTAAAAATATTTATTTTTATCTTCAGATGTTTTTATTACAACTTCCTCACTTGACTTATACTTCGGTAAAAGTAAATCATATGGCTCAATATTAAGTAATTCAGCTATAACTCTTAATGATTCAAAAGAAATATTCATACTACCATCTTGAATTTCTTTAATATCAATATCAATTGATTTGTCTTTTAATAATTTTGCTAGATGTTCATATGTATAATTTTCATTGCACATATGCTGGTAAATAAGTTGTTTTATGGCCTTTTGATGATTCCGATATTGTATTAAATAATTTTTAGATTTTGCTCCTAAAGCATACAATTCTTTTTGAGCTCTTCTAACTTCTGCACCAAATGTAATTGCTAATATATATGCCTCTTCATCACTATTTCTATTTGTAAAAGAATGTGGCCAGAAAGGTGTAATATAATTAGAGTCCCCTGTATTCATCTCTTTACAATATCTTTTACCATTTACTTCCCAATAAAAATTAACTGGACCAACAAAAAATGTTATTTGATGCATAAAATGTCCATTATTAAAAACAACATCTGGATTATTAGGGTCATTATTATCAACGACTCTTAACTCTTTAATCCATTCTGGCTTATATGGAGAAAGAATTGACATTGCAGTATCTCTATATTCATAATATGGAGTTCTTTCACCGTTACAATCAATCCTACAAAATACTCTACTTGAATTAATAGAGTCTTTAGCCTTCATAAATTTGAGACCATTAGTGGTATCATCCTTTAATAAAAATAAATCTGATATATCAATTGAATAAACATCTCCCATTTTATTTATAATTTTATAGCTATCCTCTATATTACATTTACCATTAATTATTTTTTCAAGTTTTTTTTCATCAAAATCTATATCCCTTGCCAGAGCTTTAATTGTTCTTTTTAAATCATTTGCTTCACTAAGAATTCTCTTTCCTATTTTTTTTGTTAGATCATTATTGTTCATAAATTATCCTTTTAATCTAATCAATTCTTTAATTTTAGTTGATGATTGGCTCTGATAATAAGGAACAATAATAATTTTACCATTAATAGATTTCATATAATTTGATAATGTTTCAATTTCATTTTTATTGTGACTGTCACTCTCCATAAGGATATTAGGTTTAAGGATTTTTAAATTATTCAATGGTGAATACGTTTCTTGAGGAATTACTTCATCAAAATATTTTATAGATGATGCAATCTCAAACCTTTCTTTAAAACTAAGTATTGGTTTTGATTTTTTTTCTTTAATTGCTTCATCAATAAGGATTCCTGCAATTAATTTACCATTTTTTGCGACCTGGCGACATTTTTTTATCATTGCTATATGTCCAATATGTAATATATCAAGACAATAATAAGAGTATACTATTTGTTTCATAAAATCAACTATCTTTTTTCCCGGTAAATAAAATTGAAGCATTACTAATTATTTCAGATTTATGATTTATATAATATTGTATAATATAAGCATCTTGTAACTCAGAAGGGCTATCACTATTATCATAAATTATAGCATCAGGAGCTTTTTTTAAAGGTGCAACTTTTCTTTTATAATCTCGATTATCCAATAAATTAATTTCAGCAACAAGATTTTTTAACAAAAAAATTTTATCGGGATATTTTTTAACAAGCACTTTTTTCATTCTTTTTGCTCTTATTTTCTTAGATGCAGTAATGAATACTTTCCATCTAGCTTCTGGAAAAACAATCGTTCCAATATCTCTTCCCTCAAAAATAATCATTTTATTTTTAGGATAACTTCTTTGAATACTAGTTAAATAATCACGCAAATCAGGAATTTGAGCAATTTTTGAAGCATAAGAAATGATTTTAGGATTATATAATAAATTTGATAAATCTTTTCCATTTACTATTGTTTTAGATTGATTATTTATTAATTTAAATTTTATAGCCAAACATTTAGCAGTAGATAATATTGAGCTATGATCCTCAACATTGATGCTTTCCTCTAGACATTTAAATGCTACCGCTCTATACATATGACCTGTATTAATATATATACACCCAAATAATCTGGAAAGTTCTGTTGAAATAGTAGACTTCCCACAATATGATTCTCCATCTATTGCAATTATTTTATTCATTTTTTATTAAATACTTCATTAAACAAGTAATTGTTTTTACAGTTTATTTATTGAAATGAATTTGATTTGTCATCATAATCTAAATTGAAATTTATTTTATATAACTCACTTCCATTAAAACAGAAAATGGAAAAGATTTATCAAATTTCATAAGCTATCATTCTTTCTATTATTATTCAGAAAAAAATATTGCATTAACCCTATTATTGTTTTGGCATCTTTAATATAACCATTAATGATCAAGTCCTTAATCTTTCCCTCTTCTATAATTACTGGTTTCAATATTTCATCGTAGTCTAATTTATTTTTTGTTTTAATTAACTTTTTTGCTTCAAAACAATGTACCAATTCATTATTCAAGCCTGGAGACGAATAAAACGAGTTAAATTTTATCCAGAAATCAGATTTATATCCTGTTTCTTCTTCCAATTCACGTTTAGCGCAGGCTAAAGGCGCCTCATTATTTTTCATTGTACCTGCGGGCAATTCTAATAGATTCTTTTTTACTCCGTAACGATATTGATCAACTAACAGAATATGTTTATTGTCTAAAACAGGTATGGTAGTTACAATAGGTTTTGATAAAATAATTTCTTTTACAAAATTCTTACTATTAATTAATGAAAAATATCTTTTAACAATATTAAAAGAGCTTGTACTAAGTATTTTATTTTCTGAAATAAATTTTACTTCATTAGACATTAATGGTAATTATCCTTAGTCTCAATGGTTAATAATTCCAATTTGTTGAATTGAGATATTTGGAAAATATTTCCCAAATAGGTTTCTCAGCAGTATGTTCCATTTTTATATAATTATTTTTATATGTTTCATAAGCATATTCGTTAATTGGGTTAATATTTATTGATGGAATATAGTCAAAAGATATTTTTAATGGTTTTTGCATAAAATTATTTGCCATGAATTCAATTCTTCTCTTAAGCTTTTTATCTACAATATTTGGTGTCAAAAATACCATTGGCTTATTATAAAGAACTGCAATCCCTGCAGCCGTACTATGATGAATTAAGACACATTTAGAATTTTTTATTAAGTTATGAGTTTTATTTCTTATCACTAACCTATCTCCATAAAGATTTTTTCTTTCCCCACTATAATCAGATCTGGGAGATGCGGCTACTACTACTTCATATCCAAATCTATTTTCAAACTTTTCAAAAAATTTATTAATTAAAGGATAAAATTCATCTGCATTAGCAGATGGCTGATTTTTTTTATTTCCATGACTAGTATCCATGCTAAAAGGCAAATACATATCTATATAAACGGCATAAGATTTTTTATCAACAATAGTAGGTTTCTCATTTGATAAATTATTTAGATACTCATCATAATCCAAATGGTGAGTATTAATTATTTCTAACTTATTATTTCTTAAGTATTGAGGGAATTTTTCAACTCCTTTTTTACCACCAGACAAAATAAATGAAGGTGATGCTTTGTAATTTTCTCCTTTTAAAAAAATATTTTTTATAATAAAAAATATTTTTTTAAAAAGTAAAAATGGATTTTGCTTTACATTATCAAGAAAGAGAAAATACCTTAATTTTCTACTATAATTTTCTGGGTTAGATGTGAGACTTATAAACCCATATTTAATTTTTGTTTTATCTAATTCTTTAAAAATAAAACTTGTTGATTCATTATTATGTAACATACATACAATAATATCTTTAGATGTCAATTCAGAAATACCTTCTTCAATTTCTTTTTTGTTATTGAAAATCTTTATATTTTCGTAAGTAGAGGGATTAGGAAGGTTGTAATTTTTAAAATAATATGGTCTTAAAACTGGAGTAAGATCCCACACTTCAACTTTATATCCTTTTGATAATAAGATATCAATACCAAAGCGAAAAAAATCTCTCTCACTTAATTTATTTTGTGGCAGAAAAATTATTCGATTAATCATTGTTGTTAATAATTAATTATAATAACCAAGGATATTGCAACTATTATATCTTTTTATGACTGGACTACAAAGAATTATATTTTTGGAATGCTAAATTAAAGCATATATTTGGTCTAGAATCTTTTTTTGTGACTAATAATTTAACTGAATCACTGATTTCTCCAATATTATCCACATAATCATCAATTAATTCAACAATTTTGAACCCACCTTTCTCCATTGATTTAATATTTGCAATATTATTTTTTTGAGTCATTGAATAAATATATTTTAATTCTAATACATTAAAAGCATAGCTGAGCATAATTCCTAATAGTTCATACACATAACCTTTCCCCCAATAATCAGGTGATAAACCTTTCCCAATCTGAACACTTTTATTTTTTTCATTTAATCCAATAAATCCAAAAGTCCCAATTACTTTTTTAGAATTCTTCAACCTAACAAACCAATACATTGCATCTCCACCAGCGTAACCTTTTTTGGTCCTAAGAATTAAATCTTCAAGATATCTTTTTGTATCATCTATAGTTTTATGTGGATCAATATTCAGATTTCTATAAAAAATATCTTTTTTAGAATATTCATGCATGTCATCTAAACCATCCATATCTAATCTGGTTACCATCAACCTTTGATTTTCCAAAGTATAATGATCATCAATTTCCTTGCCAGGAAGAAAATTTGAAATTTTATCTTTTAAACTAATAGTTAGATTTGTGTTCAATTTTGATTAACAAATGAACCTATGTTTTCACAAACAAAATCTATATCTTTTTCAGTTAAAGTAGATCCACTTGGCAGGTGAACTGATTTTTTAGATATTCTATTAGAAATATCAAAATTATCAACAAAATTATCAGTGAAATGATCAGCCATATGTACAGGATTAATCATTTTTCTACATTCTATTTTATTTTTACTCATATAATTAATGAAATCTCTTCGATTATATTTATCCTCAAGAGCTAAAGTCATCATCCAATGCACAGGCTCACACCAGTCTGAAAACTCTCGTAACTTAATGCCATCAATGTTTGATAATCGTTCATAGTAATATTCCATTTGACTTTTTCTTACAGCAAGAATATTGTCTAGTTCTTCAAGCTGAGCCAAACCGATAGCAGCTTGCATATTAGTCATTCGATAATTATAACCTAAATCAGTATGATGATATTTTTTATTTATATTCATACCATGATCACGTAATTCACGGCATTTTATATCTATATCTTTATTATTTGTCAATAAAGCACCACCCTCACCAGTCGTAATAATTTTATTTCCAAAAAAACTGTAAGCAGAAATATCACCAAATGTGCCAAGCAATCCACCCTTATAAAGACCTCCAATACTTTCAGCATTATCTTCTATAATTTTTAATTTGTGTTTTTTTGCAATTAAAATTATCTCATCCATATGAGAAGCATGACCAAATTGATGAACAACAATAATTGCTTTAGTTTTATGTGTTATCTTCTTCTCAATTAATTTAGGATCAATAGTTAAAGTTTTAGCATTAATATCAACTAATACTAATTCAGCACCAGAAAGAACTATCATATTTGCGGGTGATATAAAAGTTAATGCGGGGCATATAACTTCATCTCCTGGTCCAATATCCAATGATTTCAATGATAAATGAAGTGCTGTTGTACAATTAGATGTTGCAATAGCAAATTTCATATTGTGGTATTGCGCCAATGCCTTTTCAAATTTAATTATATAATCGCCTTGGCTTGATATCCATGATGAATCAATGCAATCCATTAAATATTTTTTTTCGTTTCCTGAAAAATATGGGCTAAATATTGGAATCATTTATTGATTGAACTTGAGCTGATTTATAATCATCATTTCTAAACCAGTTTATTTTATATAAATCAGGATTTAACATGAAAAAGTTAATGATTTTTTCTCTATTTGGGTTTTGACCTAGTATTCTTACCAATGAATTCATAAGCCAATAATCTTCTTGGTAATCAAGAGTTAAACGAATTGGGAAATCTATTTCATGATCATCAATTTCCAAATAACCAATTTTAACTTCAGGTACCTTTTCTACAAAATGCCACATCATTTCTGTATCATCAGTATTTTTTATCTCACAGGCTTTTTCAATAATATTAGAGGTTATTGAATATCCAACGCACCCTTCATAAAAGCCCTTATTTGGCTGTTGAATTGGATGCTTAATAATATCAAAAGTATTATTTAAGGAGTTAATACTCTTATAAGATAAATCACCATCAAAGAAAGGGTCATCTGCGTCAATACTAATAAATTTTTCCAAACTATATTGCCTACAAGCATCACGCCAACGCACGAGTTTATCTTTAACACTTCCCCTATAAAACCTAACCCCTTCTTTCTTTGCTATTTCAATAATTCTATCATCAGAACTTTCAATAGTAGTACAAACAATAGGATTAATGTTAAAATGTATGGCTCTCCGAATAACATATTCAATTACATTACAGTCTCCAAATGGTAAAAAGCATTTCTCAGGTAATCTAGTAGATTGAGATCTAACAGTAATCATTCCGTCAATCATTTTTTTCAATATCCCTGATTGTTTTGCTTAACGCATCAACTGCAACTTCAGCCTGTCTTAAGTCTCTATATCCAGTCTTAAATTGCATCAACAAAGGTTGTATTTCTTGGGCAACAGGCCATGCGTCACTTACATAATCAAATCTATTCCTATATAACTCTATACCTGAAGGTAGATAAGTACCATAAAATGGTTTTTCAACCATTACTATTTCATGATTTTGATTCGCTAATCCACCAAAAAAACCATCACCACCATTATCATTATATTTTTTGTAAAAACTTTCCCATGAAACTCCTTTTTCTTCACTACCCAAATATTTCACAGTATATGTCCAATAAACATTAGTCAAATGATTTTCAACTTTCTGAGGGATTATCCAATCAACACCATTTAAACATTCATCGTACATTCTAGCAATCTTTTTTCGCTTTTCAACTTTATTGTCTAAATTTTCTAATTGAGCTAATCCTAATGCAGCACATATCTCAGGTAACCGATAGTTGTATGCCAACGAATCATGTCTTTTAAAATTAGGGTTTTGAAATTCATGTGGCATCAGACTTGTCATGCCTTGCTTTGCGGTTAAGGTCCTGTATCCTAAGCCTGCATGTTTTCTAATCTTAATAGCAAATTCCTCATCATTTGTAAGAACAATGCCTCCTTGTCCTGTTGTCATATGCTTTTTTGTCTCAAAGCTAAAGCTAGACATATGACCTATAGTACCCGCCAAACCACCTTTGTACTTTGCAAGAAAACTCTGAGCACAATCTTCAATAACAATTAGATTATATTTTTCTGCAATGTTCATTATAGAGTCCATTTCACAAGGCAATCCATGCATATGAGTGGGAACAATTGCTTTAGTTTTTTCAGTAATTTTTTCTTCAATTTTATTCGGATCTATTAAAAATGTATCTGGATCAGAATCTACAAAAACTGGAATCGCATTTTGCTGTATACATACAAAAGCAAACCAAATTCCAGTTTGAATTGGACCTATAACCTCATCACCTGCGCCTATCCCAGCAGCATGCAAACAGCTATGTAAAGTTGAAGTTCCTGAATTATGTGAAATGGCATATTTCATATTATATTTTTCTGCAAAGGCATCTTCTAATCTTGCAGTCCATGGATATGAATCATTTGCGCTATTTTCAGAATCTAAATATTCTAGAATGTATTTTAATTCATTGCCATTAAATTTCCCATATGGATTAAATATCTTCTTTATTAATCCTTCATATTCCATTAATTCATTATTTTTTACCATATAGTTCTTCCTCCATCAATTATTAGATTATGACCAGTGACAAAAGAAGACGCGTCTGATGATAAATAAATTATTGCCCCTTTGAACTCATTAGGAAGGGCCATACGCCCCATTGGTATGTGTTCACTTAATTTTTTTACAAATGAAGAATCATGCCCTCTATAAACACCCGCTGGAGATATAGAGTTAACTCTAACATTCTTTTTTGCCCAATAAGTAGCAAGATACTTTGTAAGATGAATAACGCCAGCTTTACTCACTGCATAAAATGCAGGCGTATTAAAATCAACTCCTTCATACTCATTTTCATCGGCCATATATATATTATGATTTGGACTTATTACACCTACATCAGAAGCAATATTTATGATATTACCTTTGCCACTTTTAGCCATCATGCCACCTATTATTTTACAAGCGAGTTGCGTTGCAGATAGATTTACTTTAAACCCCTCTTCCCAAACAACTTGATCTGTATCTTCAAAAGTTGCAAAAAAATTAACATCCGAATGTTCAATCCCCGATTTAGTAAGAGCAGCACAGTTTATAAGGATATCAACACCACTATTTTCATCCCAAATTTTCTTATATAAATCTTTGCATTTTTTTTCATCAGTAACATTAAGTTTATAAGTATTAAATTTTTTGTAATTACGATTATTTAGATATTCTTCCGCTTTAATAAGTTGCTTTTTGTTTAAATCAATAAGTAGAGATTTACCACCCATTTCGATAATTGCTTCTGCAAATTGCAAACCTAAAAACCCTGCGCCTCCAGTGATAAGCGCAGATCTTCCAGACAAATCAAATTGCTTTTTTACAGAATCGGAAATAATTATTTCTTCATACATAAAATTTATAAATTATTGTAGGGATTCACTTTAAGAAAGGAATATGCTGTAATTAATTCTTTAATACCATCATCAAGACTAAAACTTGGCAACCACCCTGTCTTTTCAATTTTTTCATTGCTAACAATATAATCTCGTTTGTCTGGATCATTAGCAATATCTGATTCAGATATATGAAAGTCTGGAAGGTGCTCTTTTATTTTATTACATAATTCCATTTTGGAAAGGTTAGCATCACTCAAACCTACATTATAAGCTTCGCCATTCAACCTTGTATAATTTTCAATACCATGGAAAAACACAGAAGCTATATCACGGATATGAATATAATTTCTTTTGAAATGAGATTCAAATAATACGATAAAACGATCTTTATAAGCCCTATATACAAAGTCATTAACCAATAAATCCATACGCATTCTAGGAGAAGTACCAAAAACTGTTGCTAATCGGAAAGTTACAGCATTCCCTGTATTAAGCAGAGCTTTTTCACCATTCACTTTAGTTTTCCCATAATGTGAGATAGGGTTCAAAGGTGTATTCTCAGTACAGTAAATCCCTTTTTCACCAATACCATAACCACTATTAGTGACAGGATAGATTATCATTTGATCATTCGTTGCCCACTTAGCAATATTTTCAATCTGAACTTGATTAACTTCTTTGGATAACAATATGTCTTTGTCACATGCAGGAGCGCCAACAATTGCTGCCAGGGGAATGATAATATCATGTTTAGCAACTTCTTTCTTTAATAGCATATCATTTCTTACATCTTCTACAATTATTTTTAGATTAGGATTATAACATAAATCAATCAAACTGTTTTGTTTATACATGAAATTATCTATTACCGATACATAATATCCCTTCTCTAACAACTGAGGTAACAATAGTGATCCGATATAACCGGCACCTCCTGTAACTAATATTTTACTTCTCATAATTTTTTATCTCTTTGTTGACCATACTTCTAAACCTTTGTTAGTGAATTTAAAAAGCTCCTGCAAAGCGCCTTTTTTTTCTAATTCTGATTTAATTCTTTTCTGATATAACGGTGATGAATAAATAAGTAAATAGCCACTACCACCAGCCCCTAAGAGTTTACCTCCCAAAGCTCCAAGCTTGCGTGCCATATTATAACAATCATTTACGTAATCATTAGTAACATTTCTATTCATAGTTTGCTTTAAAAGCCATGACTCGTGAAGTAAATCTGCAAAGTTTTTGACCTTACCTTTCAATAAAGCTTCTTTCATTTGATCTGCCAACTTAATCATAGAGCCAAATGTTTGATTGGAAATATTATTTTCAATATTATTAATATGTCTCTCTTGTATTTTACTTGATTGTCTATTATTACCTAAACGAAACAACATTAAGTTGTATTCTAACTCTAGTTGAGTATCTCGATGAATTTGCAACGAGCTAACTAGCACTTCATTTTTTCGAAATTCGATCCAGCTGAATCCTCCAAATGATGTGGCATATTGATCTTGCCAACCACCTTTTATATTCATATCAATCCGCTCAACTTGATAAGCTAGATCAGCCAATTGGTAAATATCTAGTTGTTCTTCATTACGAAAATAATTAAGCGCGCCAAGAACAGAAACTACGACAGCAGATGACCCTCCCAATCCTGTGCCTGGCTCATATTCTGCATAGGTCTCAAGATCAAACCCGAAATCGGGTTGCATAATTTTCACGGCTGCTTTAATTAAATCTAAATCATCTCCGTATTCAATTTCATTATAATTTTTTGCAGAATATTTCAAATGAAGATCCTTGCTACTAATGTGTATTTCATCATCATCTCGAATAATTACAGATGCAGTGCAGTATTTGTTTATGGTAGAACTTAAAACTGCAGCAGGTGTTTGATTAATGAAGCTACTCATATCCACCCCACCTCCCGAATAACTAACACGCACAGGAACCCTGGCCCGTATGATACGCCGTTCTGAACGAGAAGATGCTACAAACTTTGAATATTGATATAAGTCCACTAACTTATTATTATCCAGAACTGGAAGGTTAACAACACTTTTATCAAACTGACGAAGGATTTTATGAGAATTATCACCGGTATTAGCAAATGTAAAATTTTTATTCATTGCCACAGTGATTGAATCATCAATATCGATTCCATCAACTAATTTTCTTCTAATATCTCCATCGCTAACAACACCTACACAATGACCTTTTTCAGACAAAACAATCCCAAATCCTCTACCCTCAGTATGTATCCCGGTTTCACCAAAGCGATCCAGGACAAATCTGATTGTATCATTAGTAGAGAAACATATTCTATCTAAATTTTTAAATGGCAAAAGTTTTCTTCTTTAATAAATTTATATTTTCTATAATCAATTCTATACTAGTGTTTCTAAACTCTAGTATTTTATATGAATTTCTAAATCTTGAATCTAAAATAATATCCCAATACCAACCATCTGACTCAAGCGGTCTATGTTGATCTTCTAGACCATCATTATGACTTAATTCCATAGCTATTATATAATCCTGTATAAGGTTAACAAATTCATATCGATCAAAATCAAAGGCATTTGCTGCCAAATTCAGATGTCCAATATTAAGATTGATTCCTAAATCATTGTTGGAGAACAATTTCATTAAAGCTTCATATTCTTCTGGCCGTTGCATTAATAAATGATTTTTTTTAGTCAACGATCCTTCTGTTTCAATGGCAATAGGAATATTATTAGATTGAGCATAGTTTACAATTTCATATAGCGCATCGTACATTTTGTTTTTGGCTTTTTCGTAATTCGAATTTTGCAGCTGGTTTTCATCCCATTGAAAATCATAGTTATTATCTGTTTTGTTAGAGCCTTGAGGGTCTGTTAAAAACCCAGGATGAAAAGTATATAGTTTTGCTCCGATTTGAACACAAAAATCTATAGCATTTTTAATATGGGCTATGCTACTATTTCGAACTTTATCATCAAAAGAAGCAATATTTATAACAAAAGATTCCTCTGGTATTGGAAAATAGTTATGTACAAGATATTGAAAAGAAAAATCAAGGCAGTAATCATAACTTTTTTCATAACAATGATTAGAACCGATTTCTACTGATTTTATTCCAGCATCTTTGCATTTATTCAATGCTTTATATAATGATGTAGAATCTTTTATAAAAGTTGTAGATATGTAAATCATAGTTTTTATTTGGCAGGTCTAGCCGGAACTCCATAAACTGTTGTATTATCAGGTATATCATTTATTACAACACTCCCAGCACCGATAATTGAGTTCTTGCCAATTGATATTTTCTCTTTTATACTTGTACCGATTCCAATAATTGTCCCATCTCCAACAGTGATTTGTCCAGCAAAATGGACACCCGGATTAATATTACAATAGTCACCTATCGTAACGTCATGACCTAAAGTCACACCGGAATTTAAAAGTGTAAACTTTCCAATATGACAGTTGTTCATCAATACAACTCCAGGGTAAAGAATAGACCCAATATCGATATCATTACTAAAGCTTTTAATTAATGAATTTGATATAGCCGGAAATAACAATGAGAAATTTTTAATTTTGTTATAAATATCCTTTCTTTTATTCATATCGCCAATAGCAAGTATTACTTCCATGAATGAAAATTTTTTCATCAGAGTTTCCATACTTGATTCATGTCCAATAATAGGCACAGGTAACTTTTGGTCATTATTTCTTGAATCAATAAAACCAATACATTTATAAATATCATCGTTTAATAGATGATATACTTCACGACCAAAGCCACCTGCGCCAATAATTGAAATATTTTGTTTATTTGGCATCGAACATTTCTAAGGTTATAACTGTTCCATAATTAATATCAATTTTTGCCTTTGAACCAATCACACTTTCTAACTTACCAGGTGGCATTCCATTTCCTGGACGTTTAATTGCTAACATTTCATTACTCATAATTTCCCCCTTAAAAATATCCTTATTTGCAACAATACTTTTTCGCAATTTGGTGCGATTTTCTTTCTCAATCTCTAACACGTTTTTTTCTGGGTTTCCTAATGCTTTCTCTGTATTGCGAATAGCTTTGATTGTTTTTCTTAGTTCTTTTCCATCTAAAGACATACGATGATCTGGACCCGCTAAAGTTTTGTCAATAGTAAAATGTTTTTCATACACTTTGGCTCCCATAGCAGTTGCAGCCACAGGATTAATTAAGTCTGGCGTGTGGTCAGAATAGCCAATTATACATTTCAATTGATTGGCATAAGTTTTCATAACACTTAGGTGAGAGTCAGAAAGTTTGGAAGGATAATTGCCTGTACATTGAAGAACCGCAAAATCTTCAAGTTTTTGATCTCGCAAAACTGCAACAGCATCCTTTACTTCCTCCATTGTGGCCATCGCACTAGAAAGAATCATAGGTCGACCCTTTGCAGCAACATAGCTTAAAAATGGTAAATTATTAGTATCTGTAGAAGCAATTTTGAAAGCCGGCACATTTAATTCTTCAAGTAAATCTGCACTATCTTCATCATAGGGAGTACTTAAAAAAATTATTCCATTTTCATTACAATGCTCAATTAGTGCAACGTGCATACTCCTTGACATTTCCTGAGTTTTTAGTAGTTCAAACCAACTCTGTTTTTGATCTTCCCCTGTAGTTTCCACATGGTAGGTTGACTTTGGTGCGTCAGAAGTAATAATATTTTCTGTTTTAAAAGTCTGAAATTTGACCGCATCTGCACCTGCATCTGTAGCAATATCAATTAGTTTTTTCCCAAGGTCTTTAGAACCATTATGATTAACTCCCGCTTCAGCAATAAAAAAGAGCGGGTGGCCTTTTCCAACCTTTTTATTTTGAATTTTAAATTCCACTATTTTACTTCTTCATGCATTTGACAAAGTTTGTTGTAGTCATCAGGGGTGCCAATATCAATAAAATTGTCATTTTTCACTTTAAAAGCTCCTAGTTCATGATTTTGCGTAAGCTTGGGAAACACATCCGTTTCAATAGAAAAAACTCCGTTATAATCATCAAATATTTCTTTTCTTAAAATATAATATCCATTATTAATCCAACCAGAACCACCATAACCTTTTTCATTAAAAGAAATGATATTCCCTTTTTTTATTTTAACTGTACCATATCTTTCAGCATTATTTACCTTTGATATACCTATTATTGCTTTATAATTAGTTTTTCTAAAATTTTCACCCATATTATTAAGATTAATATCCGATAAACTATCTCCATTTATAACAATGAATGGAGAAGAAATATTGGAATTATCTAAAACATATTTTATTGCACCTCCGGTACCCATTGGTTTAGGCTCCACTATTGTTGAGATATCCATTTTATATTTTGAAGAAGAAACATATTTTTCAAATAATTCCGATCTATAATGAAGACTTAAGTAAACTTGATTTATTTGATTATTAAATACTTTTTTTAATAGAAAATCAAAGTATAAAGAATCGCCTACAGGCATCAATGACTTAGGTATACCATTACTTACTGATTGAAGACGTTTTCCAAAACCTCCAGATAAAATAATTACCTCAAATTTGTGTTTTTTCAACTCCAAAATTAAAACTTATGAAAAATAATTAGGTATTTGATTAATTATAAGCCTATTCAAGGATTGTTTTTATTAAGGATTTAAAATTTATGTTATTTGAATCATATTGCATAACATTTGAAAATTTTATTCTATCTAATTCAAGTTTCCATTCTTCATCATTAATAGAAAAAAGATAGTTTAATATTTTTTCAAAAATTTTGGGATCTGATTTGTTTGTCCAAAATTTTCCGGTTCCTTGATAGTCACCTGGCCATCCAAAATTAAAATCGCTAATATTTAAAGATTCTCCCCTAATTGAAAAAAAAGCGGTTTTATTACCCCTCGCCGCACTTTCATAAGCCAAAGTACTATTTATGCTAACTACAACTTCAGCATTATCAACTGAATTATAACCAGATTGAATAGAACTCTTTTTTGAAAATAATAGATTAGATCCTAAAATTGAGTTATAATAATCTTTTTCACCATTAAATCTCCTATCGTTAAATCTAGGAATTATTGTAAAAGTTTTATTTTTCCTTATACAATAATCTTTTAGGAAAGATAAAACTTCACCATCAGTTTTTTCCCAATGTTCTGAAACATTATGGTTGTTTTTATTCAACAAACGTTTTGCAATACTTTTTGGATTATATTGAGAGATAAAACATAGGGAATTATAATTAGTTTTTTCTTTTTTCAAGAAAAAATTGTTTTTTAAACTCCCCATAGGCAATATCGAACCATTGATATGTTTTTTATAATTCTTGCCAATATCTTCACCAAAAACAATTAGATAGTCAACCTGATATTTCGTACGATCTTTAGTTTTTTTATCAAGTAATTCGAAAATATCGCCATAATAAGTTCGAGTACCATTTTGTACAGAAATAATTTTTGGATTTATTTTTTGATCTTTTAGTAAATAATAATTCAAATTTGTATCAATAAAAGTTATAACAATTTTCGGACTAGCAAATTTTATATAAAGATGAGTGTATGCTTTTTTAAATTGAAATTTCCAAAATTGTCTATTAAAAAAAGATAATAGTAAACAAGGAACACATATAAACTCATTTCTAGAATAGAAAATTGACGTGGTATTGTTATTAAATAATTTACTAATGAATTCTGAACCAACTGCATCATAAATCAAAATATCTGACTTTTTTGGCATAGACCAAAGCTTTTTACTCTTTAGAAATATATTAATATATTTTAATAATTGCTTAAATAGTTTCAAAATATTTGGTATTTATAGCTAAATAATTAAAAAGCTATTTAGAGATAATCTGTTAAGATAATTTGTTGATAACTAAATCGATTCTAACTTTAATAGATTCTAGAAATTTTATTATTTTTAATTATTAATTTAGATGAATCTGGAATTTTTCGCGTTGGTTTGGATTGATTAAATCATAAAGTTCATTAACTCTATTTTTTAGAGCTGGCTCAAATTTATAAAATTTAAAACACTTACCACATTTCTCTGGTTTGCCGCTTGATAGTTCTTCACGCAAAGTATTTGCCATTTCAGAATTAACTATTGATAAAATATTATCCTTATGTATGTTACCAAGTGTTAGTAAATGTGCATAATCATTACAACATGGTAACACATCACCATTTGGCTGAATAAAGGCTCCCGTCTGGCCCATTTCACAAGTTTGTTCCTCTTTTGGAATCATATAATGATAATCACCAAATGATTCCCTAGGCACTTCAGTTGCAGGACCTTTTTTTTCATGACTAAGCTGAGGGTTATTTGGAAGCCATACATCAACTGAATCGCATACTTCGCTCCAAATACTAAACATTTTCTGTATATCTGAATCTTTCATACTTGGATAAACCATCAAAGAAATTTGAAAAGGGTATTTAATTTTTCCTCTTGAATATTCGTAAAACTCTTTAACTCCACTATAGACTTTATCAAATTTTTGCTTTCTATATTTCATCATACTTTCATTATCCCAGCCTTCCGTAGATACCCTAAACCAATCCACATTAACTAAAGTTTCTTTGTGTTTGCCGGCCCATAGACCATTAGAACTTATCCTTAATCTGAATTTCTCTTTATGTAAAATATCAACATACTCTTTAAATTTTGGATGTAGTAAACATTCTCCCATTGAATGTAAAACCATATAATCTTGTCCTAATTTTTTATAGATGTCTATTACTTTACGAAAAGTCTTTTCATCCATATGTTCACGTAGAGCATCTTCTTGGTTATGCATAGGACACATTACACATCCTGCATTACATATGCGAGTCAATGATACATTTAAATCAATCCTTGGGTATTTTAACCCATATTTTAGATATTGTCTTTTAACTTTATTTGCTGTTCTTGATAATACACTCATAATGGATTCCTTAATTATTATAAAGAATTAATGATTTCCAAACAAATTTTTCCTTCTTTTTTCATTCTCTCTTTGGATTTATTCAAAAATATGGGTAAAGATACAGATCGATCTAGAAGCTCAGCACTTTTAGCCCACTTAGATTCCCAGCTATCACAATATGCTGGTACATTTGCAAACATATGATTCCAAGTACCTGAAAAGTGCCAGTCAATTGCATCGGGTACATTTTTTGTAAACAAATTATTAGCATATAATTCTTTGACAAATCGATCCGTTAAAGCTTTATCATCAAATCTAAATATTAGTGTATCAGCCAAATCCCCCATTTGATCTGTGATACGCCTAAATTTAATTTTATCACTTTGGGCAATAATATTATACAAAATATCTTTATTACGACGATTTCGTTCTACTATGAAATCAAGTTTTTGTAGTTGAGCAGAAGCAACAGCTGCTTGCATTTCAGTAATTCTAAAATTCATACCTGGAATAGTCCTAGTATCTTTCCCACGAGGTAATTTAATATTACTTTCATGTCCATGATCATGAAACTCTTTACAATATCGCCATAAATTTTCATTATTAGTAGTAATAAGGCCACCTTCACCACAAGTAATTGTTTTTGCGAAGTCAAGACTGAAAATTGCAGCCTCAGCTAATGTACCAACATATTTGTTTCTATATTTTGCACCTAACGCTTCACATCCATCTTCAAGCAAAGGAATTCCATGTTTTTTAGCTATTGGAATTATGGCAGCCATATCAGCAGGGTTGCCAAGCATATGAACTGGAACTATAAGCTTGGTCTTATTTGTTATGGCTTCCTCTAATTCAGTAGGATCTAAATTATACGTATCATCAATATTAACAATGACTGGTGTTGCTCCTAATGCTAAGATAGATTCAACAGTCGCAACAAAAGTAAAAGACTGTGTAATAACTTCATCTCCAGGTTTAACACCCATTGCTTTCATAGCAACATACTGAGCAACAGTACCTGATGTTACAGCTTGACAATAGGAACTGCCAATTTTTTCGGCAAATTCCCTTTCAAACTCTCTTACCCTGAACCGATCATTTCTTAAACCCTCAAAACCATGTGCAAAAAGCACACCATTGTCATGATCAAAAATCTCATTCAAATTATTTTTTTCTTCTATTCCTATTATTTCAAATCCAGGCATTTTTTTCTTCAAATTTTATGTTTAAAGTTAAAAGAATTTTTTTATCATACTTTCAACATTTTCTTTTACAGTAAAAGAGATAGGATTTTGATCAAAAGCCGGTTGTTGGGTATTCATAATTTGAATAACATGATTAAATTGATCTTTGTTAATACCAAACTCTGAAAGATTACTTGGAACTTCTAAATCATTCCATAAGCCAACAAAATAATTATAAACTTCTTCAGCTTTTTCTTTATCAGTCATTTTAATCGTATCTATATCAAGCATCGAAGCTAATTCCGAATATTTTAAATAACCACCATCAATATTATATCGAATCATATCAACAGCAAACATACCACCACCGATACCATGGGGAACTTTATAATAAACACTTAAAGGATATGATAAAGCTGCGGCGACACCTGATCCGGAATTCATTTGAACAATGCCACCATAAAATGCTCCTGTTAATAGATCTAATCGTTTATTAATATTATCAGGATCATTTTTAAGGCATAAAATTGAATTTGCAATTAAGCGGATTCCTTCACGAGCAAAAATATCTGAACGCGGATTAGCATTCTTGCAAACAAAGCCTTCAAGGCAGTGCACTAAAGCATCTACACCTGCACTTAGAGAGGCTTTATAAGGACAACTTAGTGTTGTTTCACCATCAATCATGGCATAAGTAGCAAACATATACCTTCCATTAATACCCATCTTTTTCTTTTCATTATAATCAACAAATGATGCATTAAAAGAAACTTCACTGCCAGTACCAGCAGTTGTTGGTATTAATAAAGTTGGTTTTCCAGGCTTTAATAACTTATCAAAGCCTTTGTACTTTAATGGATTTCCTTTATTAGTTAATAGTGCTCCAACTGCTTTAGAAATATCCATTGTACTCCCTCCCCCAATGCCAACTAAAAGATCCAAGTTCAAATTTCGAAATTCAATTAAAACTTTTGAAAGATCGTCATAGGTAGGTTCTTGCGAACCTTGACAAATATATATGAATACATCATCAAATTCTTTTTTTAACTTAAATTCAACATTCTTAAAAAGATCTGATTTAGCAAACCCTTCATCAACAATGATTGCAGGGTTGGAATAGCCTTTATTCTTAATAAAAACAGGTAACTCGCGAAAACTACCATTCTCAAAGTAAGCATCAGTATTAATTAATAATTGTTTAGACAAATCATTCCAATCATTTAAAAGTTATTAATAAATATTATAATTCTGGATAAAATTTTGAACATTTACTTTTATATATTTCAATTAGTTCTTCTTTAGTTTCATTTTTAATTAATGGTCTTTTAGGAATCTTATTAATTAAATCATATTTACTATTGGATATTTTACCAGTTGTAAAATCAACCATCTTCTTAAGGTTAGATAATCGCATATCAGAAATTATTGAATCTGATTTTGATTTAAGAACTTTTATTTTAGAGTTTTCTCTGAAATTAGGTAAAGCAATTTCAGTGAATTCTTCTAACAAATTTTGAAAATTTTCTGGATTAATTATAAAATCTTCATATTTTAAAACAAGAATATTTTTTTCTCCAAAAAGATTATTGTAAAACAGTACAACTTCATCATAAAATAAATCTGGTATATAAAATGGAGGTCTTTTTTCCAATGCAAATGGGGTTCTATATTTACCAAAATCTAAATAATCTTCAAAATTTAAATAAAAATTTTCATACTCAACACAATATTTATAATTTGAAATAAGCCAATTTATTGGTTCTCTTAGAACAATAATTATTTTTGGGTTTTCAAATAAATCCTTTATTCGATATGCCTGATTATGAATTGAACCAAGGTTAGTAAATGCTTCTGATGAAATAATTATTTTTTTTTTGTTTTCGTAGTATTTAGATAGTTTGTTTTTTATATCATCACGTTGAGATATATATGCAAGTGGATCAAGATAATTTATTTTAAGAAGCCACCTGGGAAAATCATTCTTACGTTTACCTAAAAAAATTTCCTTGCTAAGTTTAGAAAAAATTTTTTCTTGCAACCAACTAGTAGCTGTTTTCCCATAGCCAACATGAATAAAAGTTTCAGTTACCATAAAGTTTATATTCCAATAAATTGATTTAGCATTTTTAAACCATCATACGAACTTTTTTCTGGATGAAATTGAAAACCAATAATATTTTGTTTACAAACTGAAGCCGTAACAACCGAATCTCCATAATTACAGTAAGCTATAACATGATTATCCTCTAGTGGACGACATTGATAGGAATGTACAAAATATGCCCAAGTATTTTCATTAATTGATCTAACAAGGTTATTATTTATTGATGGCGATTTTTTATTAATGATGATTTTGTTCCATCCAACATGGGGAACTAGATTGCTTTCGTCAGACAGTCGTGTAACTTTCCCCGGAATAAGATCTAAACCTTTAGAGTAACCAAACTCTGAACTTTCTGATAATAGCAATTGGGATCCCAAACATATTCCTAGAATGGGTTTTTCAGACAAAGCAAACTCTAATATTGGTTCAATCTGATTGCGCTTTTTGAGCCCTTTCATCCCTTCTCCAAATGCACCTACACCAGGGATAACAATCCTATCAGAATTTTTTATAGTGGTTCCATCCACATCTACATTTGTTTTTATACCAAGATAATTAAAAGCTTTCCATAAGCTATGAAGATTACCTAAACCATAATCAATAATTGTTACTTTAGAATTCAAATTCGAACATCAATTTTTGCAAGGTTTAAGGCATTTTTGATTTCCTTTATTGTAGAAATTTCATAATGAAGAATAGAGCTAATCGCAACCCCTGCATAACCTTTTTTTGCAGCTTCAACTATATCTTCTACAGATCCAGCTCCACCATGAATAATAATTGGTATCCGGAGTTTATCAATAAGATAATCTCCAAATTCAAAATCAAATCCCTTTTTTGTTCCTTCTTTATTTATAGATGTAATCAATAATTCTCCAGCACCTAAGTCAACTGCGCGCTCAGCCCATTCTATTGCATCAAAACCAGTATGCTCACGTCCATTGTTAATAAGAGGCTCCCATCGTTTTTCATCAGCTATTGAAATTACTTCTAAAGCTACTACAATACATTGATTCCCAAAAAGTTTTGAAGCTTCTTTTATAAATTGAGGACGAAGAGTGACCTGGGTATTTAAACATACTTTATCAGCTCCATGTCTTAAAACTTTTTGAATATCATCTATTGTTCTGAGCCCACCTCCAACTGTTAGAGGAATAAACAATTCCTTTGCAGTTTGTAAAACTAAATCCATAAAACCTTCACGACCATATAAACTTGCGACAATATCCTGATAGAATAATTCGTCAGCACCTTGTCTATAATATTCCTTAGCAAATAAGGCAGGATCACCAAGTTTTCTTACGCCTTCAAGATTTATACCTTTAACGAGATTAGGAGGTTTAATATCTAATCGAGGAATAATACGAAATGCCATCTTTACAACTAAGTTTTAAGATATTTTTTCATCCAGCACGCATGTCTTAGCTCCCAACCATTTTTTCCCTTGCGCCAAAGATGTGGTGAACGAAAATTGTCACTTAACATTTCAAAGTATTCATTTGTAATCATGGGAACTTCAAACATTTTTGAGGCTAAGCCATATTCAGATTCAGGTATTGACATATATTCGAAACATTCTTTAGCAAAACGCTCAGGGTATTCACCGTCATAACGCTTAACTAAATCAACTGCTTCATCTCGAAGCAAATCTTCATTACGAGCTTCTTGAGCTGAATCATATGTTGCTCTACCAATCCCAAATTTCAAAAAAGTAGTATAATAATGAAAATCATCTATTTTATCATCTATGCCACTATATTTTCCATAAGTACCAACAGTTCGTTCAGGTGCGGGTTTAAAATTTGTGTTATCCATTGAATAATAATAGTTGTTTTGTGGATGCCATAATTCATAATAACCCATATAACGGACATCAATCTCAGCATCCAAAAGTATTTGAGGATCTACAGGTAAATAAGGTTTAAGATCATGTTCTTTTAATCCAAAATACTCTTTTAGAATTCCAAGTTCTAATCCTGACAATTTTATAGAATCTCTATCTTTTGATGTGAAATATTTCCAATCTTGCTCACTAGTTCCATATTCTGCAATTGGGTTCCCATCTTCTGATTCGGGCTCACCCCAAAAGACCAGTTTAATATCTAACTGCGAAGCCAAAGCTGGTGCAAAAAGTTTTTGACCAATAATAAATGGCTGAAAAGGGTGAAAAATTGTTTCCAGAGATATTCTAGTTAAAAGACGATGAACCAATCCATTTGGAGTAAAAAGATAATTATCAAAACCTGCATGAATCCATGATTGAAAATTTTTCCAACCCCATGCCGTATAAATATGTGGTGCCCAGGTTACAGTTAAAGGGTTCATATTATATTTATACTTTAGTAGATGAGCAGCATATATACTATCTTTTCCACCGGAACCAGGCACAATGCAATCATGCCTACCATCGTTTCTACGATATTGATTACACAGTTCTCTTAATTCTTCTTCACGAGATGCCCAATCTATTTTACCATGCTTTAATTTATGAATCCTACAAGCATCACATACTTCTCCATTAATTGGTAAAGTTACCTTTTTTGTTTCATCACTATGATTAAACTCTACGGCAGAAGCCGGTCGTTGGTTTGATAATATGCATATGCTGCAAAACTTTACTTCATTTGGCAAGCCATAATAAGCAGGTAAATCAGAATCTGATTTGCTTAGCTTTGCAGCGAGACTGTCTCTAGATTTTGGGAATGGCTTCATTTACTCTATACTTAATTATTTATTTAAATAATCTAATAAAGTAAATATATTAATTAGATGGAATTGTTTATCAATTACAGGAACAATTGAATAACCTTTTTTAAAAATTTTAGCCGCTACATTAATATCATTTTCTCTGATATATCTGAAATTAGATTTAACTAAATTTTTGATTGGTGTTTCTAGGTGACAATCAGCCAAAATTGATCTTAAGACATCCCCTTCACTAAAAACGCCAATAACTTTTTTATCTCTATCGATTACAATCACACACCTTTCATCTGTATTCTGAATTGCTGTAATTACATCCTTCAATAATACAGTTTCATGTATACAATATGATTCTAAATTTTTCATAAATTTTTAATATGTTAAGTTCTTTATCAGTAATTTATCATCAATTTTTGTGTTTTTTAGTATATTAAGAATTTTTTCTGATGAATTACCATCTCCGTATGGATTTTCACAATTTTTTTCAAGTTTATTACGGAACTTCGTTGACTTAGCTTTTTTAATAGCATTAATTATTTTTTCTTTATCAAAAGGTGAGTTTATTACATTAATACCTTGATAACGGTCTTTTTGTCGACGACCAATATTAACAGCTGGAATTTTAAATGTTGGAGCTTCAAGAAGCCCACTACTTGAATTGCCGATAATTGCAATTGAATTTTTCATAAAACCCAGATAATCCTTTCGCTTTAAATTTGCAAACACAAAGAAATCTCCATGGCGATGCCTATTGATCCCCTCTCGTATCATCATTGATCCAGCATCGTTATTTGGTAATATTACAATCTTAGGCATTTCAAAAAATCTTAAGGCTTCCATTGTTTGATCAATTTGTTCAGAAGCGCGATCAAATTCTTCAGTAACTGGATGTTGAGCTACCAGTAAATATGGTTCTTGCAAATCTATTTCAAATTTTTTCATCAATTCCCCAATCTCTGTTACTTCATTATTAACTAATTCATCAACTTGAGGAGCACCAACATTATGGACTCGAAAGTCCTGCTCACCAAGCTTGATTAATCGATCAGCAGCATCTTTATTTGATGCAAAATGTATGTGGGCATATTTTCCTATTGCATGGCGTGTCATTCCATCAATATTGCCAGATAATTCGCCGGCTTGAATATGTGCGACTGGTATATAACAATATGCTCCTGCGATCGCTCCCATTAGTTGTTCACCTCTATCTCCCGCTAAAAGAATAAAATCAGGTTTATCACTTGCAATAATATCTGCGATAGAAGAAAGCAGCGATCCTAAAGATTTTGTCATAGTAGCATGATTATAACCATCTAATGTCATATATATACGATGCTTTATTTCGAACCCATCTTCTTCAATTTCAGTAACTGAATTTCCATAAGATGGAAGAAGATGCATATTTGTTACACAAAGTGAATAATCAATGTCTTTTGACTTATTACAAAGATGTAAAATAGGTCGTATATATCCCCACTCTCCCCTAGAGCCAGTAATAAATAAAATCTTTGTCTTCATCATTCTACTGGTTGACCATCAAGATCATCCCAAGAAATTAACTTATTTTCTTTAATATCGTTTATTGCTTTTCGACCAATTATATTATCTCTATATCGAGAGGGAATACCTGTCCCGGGGCGTTTTGACCAAATCATATCGCCATCTATTTTTTCTCCAGCTTTTATAGCTCTAAGACTTACAATGCTCCTAAATGCCCACTCGCGTATTTGTTTTTCTTTTTCGTGCACTTTTTTTTCTTTACCCAAAGAAACTTCTATTTTACGAATACCATCAACTAGATTGGCTAAATCTTTAAAATCTATCGATACAGACTGATCAGGACCTGGCTGTCTTTTGTCTAAAATAACATGTTTCTCAATAATCTTTGCTCCTGATGCTACAGCTGCAAAAGACGTGTAAAGATCTGGAGTATGATCAGAATGGCCTATTACTGCACTTGAGTATCTATTTATCATTATTGGTATCATTCCTAAGTTCATATCTTCATATATTGGTGGATATTCTGAAACACAATAGGTCAAAGCTATACTAGCTCCTTCATCAATCAACTCATTATACGTTAAATCAATCTCATCTAATGTGCACATACCAGTTGATATTATCATCGGCTTATCAAAGGTTTTTGCCATCTTTTTTAAACTTGGTATGTCAGTCATTTCACCTGAACCTATCTTTATAGCATCCAATCCAATCCCCATCATTTCTTCTGCTGCCTTGTAGCTAAAGGGTGTGCAGAGATACTGTATATTTATCTCTTTACAATAATTCATTAATACTTGATGCTGATCCAATGTAAGAGCATATTTTTTAAGAAATTCAAATAAAGGTAATTCAAAATTGTCAGACATAGGCACATCTGGAAGCATTTCCTCCTCTGGAATATGATGTTGAAACTTAACAGCGTTAGCACCTGCCAATTTGGATTGTAGGCACATTTCCTTTGCCACGTCTATATCGCCTAGATGATTATCACATGCCTCAGCAATAATATAACATTTTTCATTTGGACCAATGACATCATTATTGATAATTAATTTATTATTCATTTTTTATATTTTTGAATTGATGAGTATTATTCTAGAGTAAAAAGCAATAGAGTTTAATAACAATTAATCTTATAATCTTAAGATAAAAATTGGTTTTAAAAAACATTCAAACTAAAACAAATCACGTCTATTTTTAGAATAGAATGCTATTGCTTTTGCAAGGTCAAGATCAAACGGTTCATCTATGTCAATCCCATGAAATGCTGGAATTAAGTGCAATGAAGTATTCTTATCATATAAATTTAACTTTTTTCTAAATCTTTTAACTGATGTGATATATATACTTCCATCCATAAAATAAACTTTTTTGAAATTTTGACGTTGATTACCCGGTGATTGAATAGGCATTACTTTTTCAATTTCTTCATTATTATTTATAGTGATACAATCAGATGGATGATTAATAACTTCACATACTGACATCAAACTATCTTTTCCTGAATTTTCATATTTTTCTATTGCATTATCTATGTCTTCAGACGTTCTAAATGGGGTTGTTGGTTGCAACAAAACAAGTGCTTTTAAGCTTTCATTATGAGATTTATCAAACCATTGTAAGGCATGCAAAACAACTTCTTCGGAATTAGCATTGTCATCACTCAAATTAGAAGGTCTTATAAATGGAGCATCAATGCCATTTTTTATTGCTAAATCTATAGCATCTTGATCATCGCTACTAAGTATACAGTAATCTAATTTCTTTGAAGATTTTGCTGCTTCAATAGTATACTGAAGCAGCGGTTTGTTAAGAATTGGTTTTAAATTTTTCCTGATGATTGATTTTGAACCTTTTCTCGCAGGTATAATTCCAAAATATTTTATTTTCTGTTTTGAAAGCATAAAATTAAAGCCTCACTGATGACACCATAATTTGAATTAAATAAGTAATATTATTTTTCAAATTCTAAGTATCCCTTTTCCTTACTTTGCTTAACTAAATACTCATAATAATGCTGATTTTCAGATTGATTATCTAAAATTTCATTTGGCAAAAGATAAGGTTTATAGGGAATTATTTTATCAACGATGGCATGCATACTATTTCTCCATTGAACAATATCTTTTAATCTCATTTTGATCTTTTTACCTATTGATTTAGAATTATTATTCTCCTTATCTAACAATTTATATAAAATTGTACTGTCTAAAAATTCTGATCTTGATGCCCTTCGAGACATTAATCCCATAAAATTTAATAATGACTCTCGTTTCATCGTAAGTCTTACAGCAAAATTTGAATAAGATTTATTAGCACGAGGCGCGGATTTAACAATTTTTTTATATTTATTTATTGTATTTAAATCCATATTATATATTTTTTTAAGAAATGAAAGTTGATTGATATATTCAAATGGAATTACAAATACATTCTTAAAATTATTAGTATATAAATTTATAAGACTTTCAATTTTATACTTTGATAAATTAAAATAATTGAATGTGCAAATGTTTGAACGAATTTTATTATAATCTTTCTCATTAAGAAAAAACTCAGCTGGTTTACATATATTACCTTGTTGAATTGTCTGTTGATAAATTGATCTAAGATGTGAATGCGGGTCTCTCAGGGTCAAAAGTATAGTTGTATCAAATCCATAAATATGTTTCACTATTTTAATAGAATGTTCCCAGAATTCTGGATCATGAGCTGATAGAGTTTCCCAAGAAATCAGTCCTTGTTTACGATATTTAGATAGATTATTAATTATCGTAGTTTTATCAACTATAGCACGTTTAATTTGCTCCCTTTGAATATCATTATAACTAATACCAAGATTTTTTGCTAACTCAGGGAATACATACCATTGGAGCAAACTGGTTGCTGTTTTCATTAAACCAACGTGAATAACTCTCATTTATAATAATGATCCATAAAAATCTATTATAATATTAATTCTTCTGAACAACTTCTTGGTATGTTCCTTCTTGAATCAAACAACCTTTTCTTAGTTTGTAAATACGATCACAGTGTTTCACAGTTGATAATCGATGGGCAATAACAATTAAAGTTTTTTTACCCTTTAAATCTTTTATCTCTTTTACAATTTCTTTTTCTGTTTGATAATCAAGAGAGCTGGTTGCTTCATCCATAACAAGTATATTTCTTTCATGATAAAATGCACGAGCTAATGCTACGCGCTGTCGCTGCCCTCCAGAAAGTCGAATTCCACGCTCACCAAGCTCAGTTTCAATACCTAGCGGCAATTCTTTTACAAGTTCTTTAAGGCGTGCCTTTTCTAATGCTAAATTCACTTTATTATAATCAATATTTTCTTTTTCAACACCAATAGCAACATTTTGACTCAATGAATTATCTATAATAAAAATTTCTTGTGGCATATATGCTGTTTGAGAATGCCAAGAATTCAATGAATCAATAAAAGATTTTCCATTAAAATAAATTTTACCACGCGCAGGCACAAGCAAACCTAGAAGTAAATCTATGAGGGTAGTTTTTCCAGAACCAGATTCTCCAATAAAACCTATCGACTCACCCGCGTTAATAGATAAACTTAAATTGTCAATGGCCAAATTTTTACTATTTGGGTATTTATAACTTACTCCTTCAAGTGTGAGACTATTGAATTTTTCAATATTTTCTTTACCTGATGAATTGTATGATTCAGATTTTAAATCATCAATTATATTACAATCTTCATAAAGTTTAGAGATAGCATAACGACCAAATCTTAATTGAGTGATACTAACTATTAAGAGATTTGCCATTGGCATTAATCTAATGGATGCAACACCAAACATTCCTAAAGTTCCAAAGATATTTTCATTATTTCCTGTTATCAATAATGTTCCAACTGCAAAAATCACTACAAAAAAGATTAGCACTAATTCAATTAAATAACGGGGAGTATTAGAAATCAACGAAACCTTTATTTGATTTTCTGCTTGCTCTTTTGATCCTTCATATACCATTTGCTTAAAATAATTATTCATCCTAAGAATACGAAGTTCTTTAAATCCTTCAATACCTTCATGGATTCCTTGAACCAGTTTTCTTCCAGATTTACTTACTTGTTCACCATATTTTTCAACATTTTTTCTAAAAAACCTATCGTATGTCAATAGTGTTCCAAAGAGCAAAGCCAGTAACAAAGCCAATGCAGATAAATTTGTTGTTCCTAAAAATATTATTATTATTAAAACTACAATTCCCTCGCTCATTAAACGCAGTAAAGATTGTAGAACTTTCTGAAAATTTGAAACTAAAACTTGTATTGTTTGAATATAATCAGAGCTGTTTCTCTGTATATAATGGGAATAAGGCATAGTTTGATAGGAATGCATCAAATAAGTTCTCAATGTAATTTGCCTATTCCAACTGAACCGAAGTACAGCCATTTGAATAAAAACATTTGAAACTGTTTTTAAAATAAAGATCAATACAAGTGTTGTTCCCATAGATATTATCAAATCATTAGATTCCATTGATAAACCAAAACCACTTAAAAAAGTCCCAATTGAACTTTGAATTAAAATATCTGGGTTCATAATTAAGCTTATATAAGGGCCAATTAAACCTAAACCAGCAATATCCAACAGAGATGATGATAAAAAAAAGAAAACTAATAATGGAAGTTTTTTCCTCTTTTCACCAATCAAATAAAGTATTTCTTTAAAGTACTGAATAATTGATTTCATTTAATTACTTAAAATCCGTAAAAAATTGTTAAAGTTAAATATCAAAGAAAAATAGTTATTATTTATTTTTATCTAAATAATTCAATCTTGATAAATAAATAAATAATGAGACAAATAGAATAAGAAATAAAACATAAGCAGTATTAAATATCATTAGGTTTGTTGAATAACGACCAAAATATACCGGATATTTTGATTCATATCCGATATAAAAAGGCAACCCAACAATGAGCATTACACTTAGAATTCCTGCTATACGTCTATCCAATACAAAGTCTTTTCCTTTCTTTTTCATAAAGGTTTTTACTCGACGTAGTTTGCGACGTTCATCCATATCATTGTTGTTAAAATATTTGCGTATAAACCCAAACATGATTCCAATCACCACTCCCAGAAAACTTGAAAGAAATAAACTTGTTTTGAGGTTTTTATTTGAGGGGTCAAGGGGCGCTTCAGGGCTGTCCAATACTTGAATTACTGAACCTTTCTGAACTTCTTCAATCTTTGAAAGTTCAAGTTGTTGCTTTAGAGTTAAGTATATTCCCTTTTGAATTTCTACTTCACGAATCAATCTTTCTTCCTGAAGCAATAATGCTGGAGAAGTTAATTGTCTGTTCCTTTCTCTAAACAATTTAAGACCCTGCTCAGATTTTTTTAAATCTGTGTCAACTGTTTTTATTCGATTATTAATAAATGTTATTTTTTCACTTACACTTTGTCTTTTAAATAATCGATTTAATTTTTGCAACTCATTTAATACAGCTAAGTTTAGCTCCTTCGCAAATTCTGGTTCAGCTGCCTTAACAGTTAAAACACTTAAAGTCCCCTCACTTTCAAAGTTTACCATATCTTGGAAAATACTTATTGCCTTTTGTTTTATTATGGCTTCATCAGCTTCAGATTTTTTTTCATTTGAAGTAATAATATCTATAAATGGCATAGCACGATTATACTTGTCCGTATAAAAATTCGTTTTCATTATACGATTAGCAAAAACTCGACTATTTACTAATTCTGGAAAAAGCGATGGGCTTGATAAATCTGCACCTTGACTCGATTGTTGAGCACCAATTCCAAATTGAGAAGCTATACCGGAAAAAGCACCCATATTTGATTTATTCTCTGGCAACAATATCGTAGATGAAGACTCATAAACTGGCTCTTTTACAAGCTTTATGTAAGTAAAGGTTATAAACATAGCAATTAAAGGAACAATTAATATAACCTTAATTTGTTCAGCCAAAATAAGTAGAATATCAGAAATTATAATTGAATCTTTGTTTGAAGTATCATAATAAGCATATTTTTTTTCAGTTTCTGATAAACCAATCTCTTTATTCAATGGCTGATTGATTTTAGAAACAATATGATATGGTACCTGATCTCTTGCTTTCCAATTAGAAACAGCTTGAGGAGTGGTATCCAATTTCCTGGATATATCTGCAAGAGTATAAACCCCTAAGCTATTCATTATTGATTCGAATTCTGTAAATTTCATCAATTATTTGAATTAATTTGCTGTGTTAGAATAACTAGAGAAACCATAGAAGAAATAATTGATGTCCAATTTGCTGCGAATGCAGTTATATCCAATGGCTCCTGATCTTTTTTTGGATTAACTATTATTGTTGAACCATCCTTAATTTTTGGAGATGAAAACCATTTTTTTGGATTAACTACTCCATTGGGATAAATAACAACAATACCTTTTTTATTGCCTCTTTCAGTTATCCCTCCCCCCGCATTTAAATAATACCTCAAAGATTTATTGTTATGAAATTCAACTAAGCCTGGATTGTAAACTTCTCCAGCAATATTAACAGTACCTGTAATTTCCTTAATTACTATACTATCACCAGGCATTATAATTAAACTTTTATTATTCCACGACACTCTTACTTTATCTAAATCCGTACCCTTTTCTCGATCCTGGACTTCAAAATTATTTTCTATATTATCTGTCGGATTTTCATCGGGCTGGTTTATTTCTTTTTCATAATTATCTATATCAAAATACTTTTTATCTCTATAAATAGCTATACCATCAGGCAGTGCTTTCGATGTAACACCACCAGCACGATACAATAAAGAGGATAGGGTTTCGTTATCAGATATCAATGGATAAGAACCTGGGATATTAACTTCACCTATAATCTTAATATTTTCTTTTTCAAAATAATTTGGGTTCGCATGCACGACAAAACGATCTAAATTTTGCAGTTTCATTTTGCCAATACCATTTTCTCCATATATATTTTTTAAACTTAATTCTATAACTGTTTCATATCTAGCGTCAGGATTTCTACGAACTAACTCACCGCGTTGTGTATAAATGGATTTCAAAAAAGTTGAATCTCTAAAACCTCCTCCCAATTCAACTAAATCACTAAGAACCATCCCTGGAAAATAACTGTATTGACCGGGCGATTTAATTTGACCTATTATTTCAACCTTCTGAAGAACATCAAACATATATCGAACTTTGATTTTATCTCCATTTTCAACTATAAATAAATTGCTATTATTATATTCAATAAAATAATTATTAATAGGAAGATTTATTTTATTTCTTTCTTCTATTGGAGTAATTCGTTCTAAACTGATTGTTTTTGAGGCATTTGGTTTTAGTCCTCCAGCATAGTTTAATAATTGCTTTAATGTTTCGCCAGGCTGTGCTTCATATACACCTGGCCTAATAACTGCTGAATCAATCTTAACTGAAGATTTCCGTACAGGTATAAGAACTATATCATTATCTCTTAATTGAATTTTTTTAGGCAGGCTACCTTTTAATAAATAATCATAAAGATCAACATTGGAAAAAAGATTTCCCTCTCTAATTATTTGTATATTTCTAAGGCTTCCTGTAGTATCAACACCGCCGGCTTGAATTAAACCAGTAATAACCGTAGAAAAAGGATGAATTGGATAAACTCCAGGATATGTTATTTCTCCTACAAAATTAACATTTATTGATCGCAGTTGGCCAAGAGATACATCTAGGAATGTCGATGGTTTTGATCCTTTTATAGTTGAATAGATACGGCCAAATTGATCTATCAAATGTTTTTCTAAATCATTAATGGATTTACCTGTAACATTTAATAAACCAACTTTTTCATCATAAATCTTCCCATCTCTTGAAATAATATATGTCTGCCTTAATTGAGTTTCACCCCATAGAGAAATAACTAATTCATCGCCTGGTCCAAGTAAATAATTAGCTGGAGCAGGAAGACTCTCCCAAAAAGAAACGGTATCACGTTTGGTAAAAAAATCATAACCATAGTATAAGTCAGTAGCGCTGGAATCTTTTTTAAGTGGAGAATATGGAATTAATTGAGTCGTCATTGGCCTTCCAGTCATTGGATCAATTGTTGTACTAACAGATTGCTGCAATCCAATCGAACTTTGATTTTTTTTCATTGTTTCAAATTCTGACTTCATCTCTTCAAATTCTTTCAAAGATTGTGAAAAAATATTTGACAATGAAAAAACAATTAATATTATAAATAATTCTTTTCTGATTTTAGACATTATAATATTCCTTATACCATTTAATTAATTTAGGAAGACCAATTTTGATCGTTGTTTGTGGTTCATAGCCTATTTTTTCTTTTGAATGACTTATATCTGCGCAAGTTTCATAGACTTCACCAAACTGCATAGGTTTATAATCAATAATAATATTTCTGCCAAGATTTTCTTCAATAATTGAGATTAGACTCATCAATTCTATACTTTTATTATTTCCTAAATTGAAAATTTCACACTTGTAGTTACTATCTATTGCAGATCTTGTACCGTTGACAATATCATCAATAAATGTAAAATCTCTTTTCATCTTTCCATAATTATGAACTGGAATAGCCTCCCCTGAAATAATTTTATCAATAAAGATAAATATAGCCATATCTGGCCTATACCATGAGCCATAAACAGTGAAATATCGTAGCCCAGTAGTATTTAACTCATATAAATAAGAGTATGAGTGCGCAATAAGCTCATTAGATCTCTTTGTTGCTGCATATAGATTGACAGGCATTTTAATATTATCACTTTCAGAACTTGGCACTTTGTTATTTGCTGAATATACAGAAGAACTAGATGCATAGAAAAAACCATCAACTTCAAATAGTCTGCTTAATTCAATTATATTTAAAAACCCAAACATATTCGAATTAATATATTCCTGAGAACTGAATTGACAACCACGCACACCAGGTTGTGCCGCAAGATTTACAACTTTTTGAGGATTAAATAATTTAAATGCATTTGATAACATTTTTTTATCATTGATGTCTATTTGACTAATGGAAAAATTAGTGTAGGACTTTAATATTTTTGCACGGTCATATTTTATTCTGTTATCATAATAATTGTTAAAATTGTCTATTCCAAAAACTTCATAGCCATCATCTAATAACGATTTTGATAGGTGAAATCCAATAAATCCAGCCGCTCCAGTTAACATTATTTTCATTTTTGAACTATATTTAATTTCTCTATATGTATACACATTATATGTATTTAAAATATAACAATAATCACTATTTGCATGGCTCCGCCCTATTAGTCACACTAATTATATAAATATCACGGCAAAAAGATAAGATACACATTTATAAAAAAAAAGTGTTCTTTTATTTATATTTGTTGAATAAATGATTGATTTTTTAAATTATATTCTTTTCTCCAATTTATAACTATTTTGCAGTATAAAATTGAAATGGCTTAGCAAATAAATATAAATTACTTGTAATTATAAATATTACTATTTTAGACTAATTAATTGAATTGAATTAACCTAATTTTGAAAATTTTTACTACAGGCGGATGTGGATTTATTGGAAGTAATTTTATATTGCAAAATATAGCATTACATCAAAATACTATATTAAACCTAGATAAATTAACTTATGCTGGTAACTCTGATAATCTAGAGCATTTAAATAAAAATAATAATTATCAATTTGTTCATGGTGATATATGTGATAAGAATACTGTTTCATCTATATTTAATGAATTTTTGCCTGATGTCGTAGTTAACTTTGCAGCTGAATCACATGTTGATCGATCTATTGATGGACCAATGATTTTTATTAAAACTAATGTACTCGGCACTGCAAACTTACTAAATGAGGCTATGAATTATTGGATCAATAATAAAAATTTTATTTTTTTGCATATTAGCACAGATGAGGTTTTCGGCTCCTTGGGTAAAAAGGGGCTATTTAATGAATTATCTCATTATAAACCAAATTCACCCTATTCAGCATCAAAAGCTTCATCTGACCATTTAGTTAGAGCATGGAACCATACATATGGCTTACCTACATTAATTACCAATTGTTCCAACAATTATGGTCCATATCAATTCCCTGAAAAATTGATTCCTTTAGTAATTACCAACTGTCTGGATGAAAAACCACTTCCTGTATATGGGAAAGGTGAGAATATTCGCGATTGGCTGTACGTGGAAGACCATGTAGATGCAATTAATAATGTACTTTCTAATGGTAGGGCTGGAGAAACTTATAATATTGGCGGTAACAATGAAATAACGAATATTGATATAGTTAAAACTATTTGCTATATACTTGATGAAATAAAACCAAGAGCTTCTGGAGAGTCTTATAAAAAACTAATCATGTTTGTAAGTGATCGACCTGGGCATGATTTTCGCTATGCTATAGATTCTACAAAAATAAAAAACGAAGTCGGATGGTTTCCAAAAGAATCATTTAAAACTGGAATTAGAAAAACAATCCAATGGTATATAGATAATGAAAAGTGGTGGAGAAGAATAAAAAAAAACAATGCTAATTAGATTTCATATACTTCTGATTTAATAACAATTTATGAAAATTATTAAACTTGTTTTACTTCGACATGGTGAAAGCGAATGGAACCAAAAAAATCTTTTTACTGGATGGACTGATATAAATTTAACTAAAAAGGGTATAAATGAAGCTAGAAATGCTGGAAAATTATTGAATTTGAAAGGTTTTAGATTTGATGTTGTCTTTACATCTTTATTAATACGTGCAACTAAAACTATGAAAATTTGCTTGAAGCAAATGGGCTTAGAAAATATACCTATTAATTATCACTGGAGATTAAATGAACGTCATTATGGCGCTCTTCAAGGATTAAATAAAAAAGATATAGCAAAAAAATATGGTGATAATCAAGTTCATATATGGAGGCGTAGCTACGATGTCCCACCGCCAGAATTAGATTTTGACGATGAACGCCATCCAAGATTTGATCCGAAATATAATAATCTTGATATTTTAAAATTACCCTTATCTGAATCATTAAAGGATACGAAAAATCGTTTTTACCCTTTATGGGAAAATAGTATTGTGCCTTGTTTAGAAAATGGAAAAAATGTTTTGATCGTAGCACATGGAAACTCTCTAAGAGCTCTAATAAAACACATTGATGATATTTCTGATAAGAAAATTGTAGAGCTTAATATTCCCACAGGAATTCCTCTGGTTTATCATTTAGATAAGGACCTAAAACCTAAAAAAAAATATTTTATTGGTGATTTAAAGAATACTGAACAAAAAACTATTGCAATGTCTGATAAGCATAAATCAGATTATCATAGTTTATAGAATCATATAATTTTAAGAATATAATAATAAAATGAAAAATTTGTGGAATTCAAAAACTGCTAAATTATTTTCAAAAAATCAATTGAGCATGAGAGTTTACTCTTCACGTCTTATAGGGCAAAATCCAGAGTTAGTTCTACATGGAGGAGGAAATACATCTTTAAAGGGAGTGTATAAAAATATTTTTGGCGAATATATTGATACTTTATTTATTAAAGGAAGTGGTTGGAACTTAATTTCTATAGAACAAGAAGGATTTGCGCCTGTTGATTTAAATCATCTGATTAGATTATCTACTCTAAATCATCTATCTGATTCACAAATGGTAATTGAACAAAAACTTGCTACACTAGAGCCAACCGCACCTAATCCTTCCGTAGAGGCAATTTTACATGCCCTTATACCATATACCTTTGTTGATCACACACATGCAGATGCAGTTTTATCTATAACAAATACACCTAATGGAAGAACAAAAATAAATGAAATTTATAATGATGATATATTAATTGTTCCTTATGTAATGCCAGGATTTATTCTTGCGAAAAAAATTGCACAGTTAACAAAAAATATTGATTGGAGCAAACTTAGAGGTATGATTCTTCTTAATCATGGCGTTTTCAGTTTTGGTGATAATGCAAAACAAAGTTATGATAGAATGATTAATATTGTAACTCAAGCTGAAGATTATTTAAAAAGTTTTAAGGTTTGGGGCAATTATAAAAAAGCTAAATCAAAAGATGATTATATATCTCTAGCAAAGATTAGAAAAAAAGGGTCACAAATGGCAGGAAAACCCTGTATAGCAATACTAAATAATTCTTCAGAAGCTATTGGTTTTTCTAAAAAGGACTCCGCAAAAAAATTAGCCCTCAGTGGGACCTTAACTCCTGATCATGTTATTAGAACAAAACCATTTGCCTGGATTATAGAAAATGATATAAATGCATCTGCAATAAGTTTTATAGAAAAATATGATAAATATTTTAACAAAAACAAAACAAAGGGTATAAAGAAATTAGATAATGGACCTAAATGGGCGCTTTGGCCTGGTAAAGGAACAGTCTGTTTTGGTAGCTCTAAAAGAGAAGCACAGATTATTTATGATATAAACAAACATACAATTAGAGCAATGCAAATGTCATCGAATTTAGATAGTTGGAAACCAATATCATTTAAAGATTTATTTAACGTTGAATATTGGGAGCTTGAACAAGCAAAATTAAAAAAAACTAACCAAACAAGTGAATTCCAAGGTAAGATAGCACTAATTACAGGGGTAGCGAGTGGTATCGGCTATGCATGTGCAAAAAAACTACTTGATAATGGATGCTCAGTGTTTGGTATAGATAAAAACCCACAAATAAATGAATTATTCAATGATTTAGGACAGTTTAAAAGTGTTGTTTGCGACCTAACTAAAACTAAAGATGTTGATCAGGCCGTTAATTTGTGTATAAAAGAATTTGGTGGCATAGATATTCTTATAAGTAACGCAGGAGTATTTTCATCTACGGCTAAACTTGAAAATATTGATAATAAAAAATGGGAGGTGGATTTAGACATAAATCTTACATCCCACCATAGAATTTTAAGATCATCTATACCATATCTTAAATTTGGAATTCAACCAGCAGTAGTATTTATGGGTTCTAGAAATGTTGGCGCACCTGGCCCTGGAGCAGGAACTTATACTATTGCAAAATCAGGGTTGACTCAAATGGCCAGACTTGCTGCTATAGAATTATCAGAATATAATATTCGAGTTAATGCGGTTCACCCTGATTGTGTTTATGATACAGCTGTATGGTCTAATAAAATTCTTAAAGCAAGAGCAAAACAATACGGTTTATCTATTAAACAATATAAACGTAGAAATTTATTAAAAACTGATGTGACTTCTAAAGATGTTGCAGAATTAGTGGCCTTTTTAAGCAGCCCGAAAAGTAGTAAAACTACAGGAGCCCAAGTACCAATCGATGGTGGTAATAGTAGGATAATATGAAAACCTTAATTGCACCTACACCAACAATAGAATGGAATAATGGCCAAGTTAAGTTAATAGATCAAACCAAACTACCGTTAAAAGAGGAATATATTGAAACAAATGATTATAAAGTAGTATGTGATGCTATTTTTCGCTTATCAATACGCGGTGCTCCAGCTATTGGTGTTGCTGGTGCCTTCGGGTGTGTTTTAGCTGCAAATAATATTAAAAGTACAAACACAAAGGACTTTATTAACCAATTTTTAATAAAAGCAGATTATATTGGAAAAACCCGACCTACTGCAATTAATTTACTCTGGGCAGTAAAGCAAATGAAAGAAATAGCTACTAGTTTTTCAGGGGATATAGCTGATTTAAAAACAACTCTTTTGAAAAAAGCTAAAGAAATAAGAGATGATGATATTGATAGGTGTCATAATTTAGGATTAAACGGCGCAAAGTTAATTCCAAATAATTCAAATGTTATGACAATTTGTAATACAGGTGGACTTGCAACCAGCGGGATTGGAACTGCTTTAGGAATTATTCAATATGCCCATGCACAAGGGAAAAATCTAAAAGTTCATATCTGTGAAACTCGACCTCTGCTTCAAGGTGCCAGATTAAATGTTTGGGAATTGAAAAGAAGCAAAACACCCTTTACTCTAATGACTGATAGCATGGCAGCGCAGACAATGGGAAAAGTTGATATTAATGGAGTATTTGTAGGTGCCGACCGCATAGCATCCAATGGAGATACAGCAAACAAAATTGGCACATATAGCCTAGCAGTTCTGGCCAAGTATCATAATGTGCCTTTTTATGTGGCTGCACCACTATCTACTGTAGATTATGAGATTAACTCTGGCTCAGATATTCCTGTGGAAGAAAGATCTTCTAATGAGGTCACGCGGATAAAAGATGTTCAATTTACTATTGAAGATATTGATGTTTCTACGCCGGCATTTGATATAACTCCTGCAAAATTAATTAATGGGATAATTACGGAAAAAGGCGTGGCTAAATATCCTTATAGTGAGTCACTTGAAAAACAACGCAATGTCACCTAAGCTAAAAATAGGTATTATCGGTGGATCTGGGATGGAAGACCCAGCATTTATTTCTGATCTTATTTCAAAGACCGTTTCGACACCTTATGGAGAACCAAGTTCAAAATTAATGATAGGAAAAATTTCAAAAGTTCCAGTTGTGATCCTTTCGCGCCATGGTCTTGGCCATTCAATTAACCCTACGAATGTTAATTATCAAGCAAATGTATGGGCCTTAAAAGAAGAAGGCTGCAACCAGATTCTTGCTACAACTGCTTGTGGCTCATTGCGTGAAAGTATTTCTCCAGGACATTTTGTTTTCCCAGATCAATTTATTGATCGTACCACCAAAAGACTAGATACCTTTTTTGATAAATCTAAAGTTCAGCATGTATCTATGGGAACACCATTCAGTTCTTCTATACGCGACTGCTTGGTAAAAGCCTGTAAATCTTTAGGCTTTAGATATCACAAAACAGGTACAGTTGTCACGATTGAAGGCCCTAGGTTTAGTACCAAGGCAGAAAGCTATATGTTTCGTTCATGGGGTTGTGATATTATAAATATGTCCACAGTTCCTGAAATTACTCTGTCAAGAGAATTAAATATGAAATACCAAAGTATCGCTATGAGCACAGATTATGATTGTTGGCGTGAAAATGAAGAAGATGTTACTATGGAAATGATTTATGCTGTTATGAAAAAAAATGTAAATAATGTAAAAAAATTAATTGAAAAAGTTATTCCACTAATTGAAAAAGAAAATTAAATGAATATTAATAAAATAAAGAAAAGCATTACAAATGTTCCTGATTTTCCAAAACCTGGAATTCAGTTTAAAGATATTACAACTCTGCTAAAGAATCAGGATGCTTTTAAAGAATCAATTGATATCTTTTATAATACATTTAAAGATAAAAAAATTGATAAAATAGTGGGCATAGAAAGTCGAGGTTTTATTTTTGCGGCCCCATTAGCTTTAAAAATAGGGTGTTCTTTGGTCCTAGCAAGAAAACCAGGGAAATTGCCTAAAACAACTATTTCTGAAGAATACGATTTAGAATATGGAACAAATAAAATAGAAATCCATACTGATAGTATATCCAACGGCGATAAAGTTTTAATCGTTGATGATTTACTCGCTACTGGGGGTACAGCTAATGCAACAGGAAGTCTAATCAATAAGTTGGGAGGAAAACTTGTGAGTTTTGCATTCCTAATTGAATTAACTGATTTAAATGGTGCCAGTTTTTTAGATGATAATCACGTATTCAGTATCATTAAATATTAAAAAATAATAATCAATTGAATATTAACAAAATAAATGAGGTGGTTGTGCCTATAAATCAAAACAATAAATTAATTAAAGAATCATCAAATTATTTCTCGTGGCAATTAACAAATCGCCAAATCTGTGATCTAGAATTACTAATAAATGGGAGCTTCCAACCCTTAGATGGTTTTATGAAAAAAAATGATTATAATTCTGTATTAGAAAATATTCGTCTAACAAATGGTTCACTATGGCCAATTCCAATTAATCTAGATGTTTCAGATGAATTTGTAAAAATAATTAGCAATGAATCAAAAATTACCCTGAAAGATCAAGAAGGTTTTCCTTTAGCTATATTAACAATATCAGATATTTGGAAACCAAATCTTTTGGATGAAGCTTTAAAAGTTTTTGGTACAAAAGATGAAAAACATCCTGGTGTAAATTATTTGCTAAATACTAGTAACAAAAACTATGTTGGTGGAAAAATTGAGGGGATTGCACTTCCCCATCATTATGATTACAAAGATCTAAGACATTCACCAATAGAATTAAAGAAGATTTTTTCAAAAAATAAATGGGATAAAATCGTTGCTTTTCAAACGCGAAACCCTCTACATCGTGCCCATATTGAAATGACTTTAAATGCTATAAAAGATCTAGATGCAAAATTACTTATTCATCCTGTTGTTGGGATGACAAAGCCTGGAGATGTAGATTATTATACTAGAGTTAGATGTTACAAACATGCTTTAAAAAAATATCCAAAAAATACTGCAACTTTAAGTTTATTGTCTTTAGCGATGCGTATGGCTGGTCCAAGAGAAGCTATATGGCATGCATTGATTAGAAAAAATTATGGATGCACTCATATAGTTATTGGTAGAGACCATGCTGGTCCAGGTATAGATAATAATGGAAATCCATTTTATGGACCTTATGATGCACAAGAAGAACTTTTAAAATATAAGAATGAGATAGGGATAGAAATGGTTCCATTCAAATTCATGGTCTACTTACCAAATAAAAAGATTTACTCTCCTATTGATAAAATAGAGAAAAAAACCAATTATAAAACACTATCAGGTACTGAATTAAGAGCTCTGCTTGATGATGGAAAAGAAATTCCAAGTTGGTTTACTTACCCAGGTGTTGCAAAAGAACTAAAAAAATCTATACCTCCTTTATCTAAAAGAGGATTTACAATATTTTTTAGTGGGCTATCAGGATCTGGCAAATCAACATTGGCAAATGGATTATTAGTAAAATTATTGGAGGAAGGTAGTCGACCTGTGACTTTATTGGATGGTGATATAGTAAGAATAAATTTATCAAGCGAACTAGGTTTTTCCAAAAAAGATAGATCTATTAATGTTAAAAGAATAGGATACGTTGCAAGTGAAATCACTAAAAACGGAGGAGTAGCTATTTGTGCTCCTATCGCACCTTATGCTTCAGATCGAAGGGCTAATAGACAATTAATTTCTAATTTTGGTGAATTTATTGAAGTCTATGTTAATACACCTTTAAAGAAATGTGAGGAAAGAGACGCTAAAGGGCTCTATCAGTTAGCAAGAAAAGGAGTCATTAAAGAATTTACTGGTATTTCAGACCCTTATGAAGAACCAACAAATGCAGAAATTATTGTAGATTCTAGTAGTGAATCACCAGAGATCTTAGTTGATCAGATTTATAATTATTTAATTAAAATTGGATATATAAAAAGTTAGAAATATTTTTTATGAAGGGTATTATTTTAGCAGGAGGTAGTGGCACACGACTTCACCCAGTCACTAAGGTTATTAGCAAACAATTATTGCCAATTTATGATAAACCTATGGTTTATTATCCTTTATCTACTCTCAT
>CEUZ01282469.1_pt1 | contig 73576 bp, 70 predicted proteins | sample 361511 | NCBI WGS metagenome assembly CEUZ01 (sample SAMEA2622822, study PRJEB7988) | marine metagenome | biome: marine biome (ENVO:00000447); feature: surface water layer (ENVO:00002042); material: "saline water (ENVO:00002010), including plankton (ENVO:xxxxxxxx)" | depth 5 m
ATAAAAATATGGGGTGAGCGGAGGGATTTGAACCCTCGATCTCTCGGGCCACAACCGAGCGTGTTAACCACTACACCACGCCCACCATAGTAGTTCGGATATATAAATTGTAGATCAAAGATAAATTATTTTGTATAAGTATAATTATTTATTTAATGAGCTTTTATTAATTTCTATTCTTAGATTTTATATATTCTTCTTTAAATTCAGGAGTTGGGGGATAATACTTTCCTGGTCTTACATTTTCAGAAAGAATTTTATTCTTAATTTCAGCTTCTACTTCTTCATGTGTCTCAACCCAATCAATACATGTTTCGGCCCACCAAGATGGAACTACTACTACTCCATCATCATCACCAACTAACACATCTCCTGGTTTTACCAACACCCCTGCACATTGAATATCAACATTTTCTTCAGAAGGTTCAGCCCAAGGTCTACCTCCGTATGGTGTTCTATCTTGAGCATATACTATCAGATTATAATCTTCATCCTCTAAAACGCCCATATCACGAATTGCACCATCTGTGACCAAACCATCAGCATTGTTCATTTTAAGTTGAAGTAATTTCACATCTCCAGCTACAGCAGCATATTTTTTATTCATAACATCAGCCACTAAAACATCCCCTGGACCACATCTTTCCATTGCTAAGTATTCAGGAGAATTTTCTCCTCTCTTAACATCTTTCTCTTTATCAATTCTAGGTGGTAAAAATCTTAATGTTCTCGCTCTTGCAGCAAGACGTTTATTGGGCGTGAAACTTCTAACACCTTCCATAAAAGGAAGAGGAACTCCTAAAATTGAATTCACAGCCATCCAAACTGTCGCTACAGGTACATGCTTAAATCTTTCTAATATCTCATCACTTACTTCCACAGGAGTCATATCTAAATTTTGATTCATTTACTTTTCACCTATTAATTATTTTTTTCACTGATAATGTATCCAATATTAACCTAATTATTGTTCTAGTAGTGACACCGGTAGCACCTTTTTTATACCAACTCCTGCCAGAAGATAATATAGATGTCGCAGCTATATCAACATGAATCCAAGGTATATCACCAACAAATTCTGAAATAAAATGAGCTGCAGTTATAGTACCAGCAGATCTTCCACCAGTATTCTTTATATCAGCAATATCTGAAAAATTTTGTTTTTTTGATACCGAATCTAACGGTAATTCCCAAAAAGATTCACCTGTAATTTCTGAAGATTTCAGGAACATTGATAATAAAATTTTGTTATTTGAAAAAATTGCACTTTGTCCTTCCCCTAAAGCTACTCTAGCTGCTCCAGTTAAAGTAGCTATATCTAAAATAATGCTTGCATCATTATTTTTTGCAAAACATACAGCATCAGCTATTGTTAACCTACCTTCAGCGTCAGTATTATCTACCTCTATAGTCATACCATTCATAGCAGTCACAACATCTCCAGGCTTTTGCGCTGATCCAGATGGCATATTATCTGTTGCGGGTAAAATTACGTTAATATTAATTTTTGGATTGTATTTACAAATACTTTTAAAAGCTGAAATAACTGCAGCACCACCTCCCATATCCCCTTTCATTGCAGACATTCCTAAAGGACTTTTTAATGAGATACCACCGGTATCAAAAGTTATTGTTTTACCTATAATCCATATATTATTTTCAGGATTAGATTTATCACCTTCATAAATTAGGTGAATTAATTTAGGAGGTCTCTCTGAACCAGAAGCTACTCCTAAAAAAGCACCCATCCCAAAAGAATTGATTTGATTTGAATCATATACATTACACTCTATTCTTTTATCTTTAGAAATTTCTAAGGCAAACTCTGAAAATTTTTCAGGAGATAATACATTTGCTGGTTCATTAACTAAATCTCTAGCAAAACATTCAGCGAGAGCAAATTCCTTTCCATTATTTATGTAATTATCTACCCTAGGAAATTGTTCTGGAGTAATAATATTAATATTTTTTATTTCAGATTTATTATTTATTTTAGTTTTATATTTATCAAAATTATAAGTACCTAGATAGAAACCTTCCGAAAAAGCACTAAAGATTTCAAAATTTTTATTGATATTGTATAGATCACAAGGTAAAGAAGTTATTACTTGAAGAATCTTATTCCTAACACAGAAAGTTGATAATTTTGAAATCACTTCCCTAAAAATATTGTGATTGAATTTATCTCTTTGGCCTAAACCTAATATAATAATTTTTTCTGATTTAATATTTTTATAAAAGCTATCAGGAGTATGAATTAATGTGATTTCAGATTGTTTCCCTGAAATTTCCCCTTTGTCAAATAATTTATTTAAATATCCATCTACTAATTTATTTACAACTAAATTAGATTCGAACTTTTCAAATTCTTTTTGAAAAAAACCTAAAATGATCGCATCTGATTTCTCAGTTTCTATACTAGATTTGATTGTACTAAATTCCATTAAAACCTCACTTTAAATACATAATTTTTAATTGTATTACAAAGAAAAACAAGTTTTATTAAAAAAAAACAGACATATTTATAGATATATATAAATACCAATAAATTGTATTATTTGAACTCAAATTTATACTTTTTTTGAACAAGTACAATATAAAGTATTGTTTAAATACAGTAAAAAGAGTACTAAAGTACCTTGCCTTAATAGTACTTTTGTTATACGATTCCGTGTATACCAATAAAAAATGGTTATTTATTTATCAATATTTATTTATAAAAAGTTTAATGATTGTCCGATTATTAACTTTGAAAATTAAAACCTGTTATAAGGGGGAAATTATGACAAACAATAGCGCCTTAGCGGTAAGGGTTGTAAGTGATGGAAGTTTTCTTCTTGATGGTGGTCCAGTTTTTGGACAAGTGCCTAAAACTTTATGGGAACAAACAGCAAAACCTGACAGAAAAAACAGGGTAAGATTGGGTCTTAATTCATTACTAATCAAGACAAACCATGGAAATGTTTTAGTGGATGCAGGAATAGGAAACAGAGAACCTGATGTAAACAGAACTATATATGGACATGCTTCATCTAAATTAATTAGGGATTTAAAAAGACAAGGTGTGACTGTACGAGATATCGATTATGTAGTACTTTCTCATTTATCTTTTTTTAGATCAGGAGGATCCACTAAATTAGATAGAGAAGGAAATATAATACCAACTTTTCCTAAAGCTAAATTTCTTATACAAAGAACAGCATGGGAAGAAGCTTTCAATCCTAGTGAACGTTCAGTTCCTATCTATGGAACAGGATCTGAGCACCTAAAAATTCTACATGACAAGGGAATGGTTCAATTGATTGATGGAGATACAGAGGTAGTTCCTGGTGTTTATACTGTTGTTACAGGAGGGTACTCTGAAGGACATCAAGTAGTTATGGTAAATACAGGAAGTGAAAAAATTGTTTATCTAGCAAATTTAATTCCTACTCCTAATCATATTCCTTTGGCTTATATAACAGCTTATGATAGATACCCCGACGAAACTCTAGCTATGAAAAAAGAGATGTTAGAAAGATGTGAACAAGAAGGTTGGCTTATGGTTTTCGCACATGGTTACAGACAAGTAGCTGGATATCTTGAAAAAAGAAAAGGTAACTTACAATTTCGAGAAGTAGATTTCTCATAAATAATAATAAACTCAACTAATAAAAACCCCATTATCTGTGATGGGGTTTTTATTATTAATTCATAATTTTTTTAGACCAAATCAACTAAAATTTCATCTTTAATAACTTCAGATAAATATACAGAATTAATAGTATTTTCAATGATTTTTGTATTAGGAGGGATTTTTTTTGAAAACTTAACTCTAATGTAATTATCTGTTAATCCTGAATTTCCCATAGAATCTTCCCATAAAACTTCACGTATTTGTCCTATCATAGAATTCAAATAATTACTTTTATTTAAACTTGATATATGACGTAATTCATATGCACGTGAGTTAATTATTTTTGAAGGTACTTTATTTTTTAAATACATAGATGTTGTACCTGGTCTATCAGAATATTTAAAAACATGAGCGTCTGCTAGTAATAAACTATCTAAAAATTCTTTCGAGCTTTCATGATCATTTTCGTCTTCTCCAGGATACCCAGCTATTATATCTGTAGTTACTGAAGAATTAGGAAGCATAGACCTAATTTGATTTACAGAATTTTCGTACATTTTTAGATCATATTTTCTTCTCATAGATTTCAGAATTTTATCACTTCCACTTTGTAGAGGAACATGAAAATGTGGACATAATCTCTTATCGTATCTCCAATTTGACAATAAATCTTCATCAATTTCTTGAGGTTGTATAGAAGACACTCGCAATCTTCTAATAGTCGTTTCATCAAGAATTTTTTTTATTAAAATACTTAGATTAATATTTTTGAATTCAAAACCATAAGTTCCTAGTTGGGTACCTGTCAGAACAACTTCAGATACACCTTTTTGAACTAAATTATTTATAGAATTAATTATTTCATTATGATCTATGCTTTTTTCACGTCCTCTTACTCTTGGAACTATACAATAAGAGCAAATTTGGTCACATCCTTCTTGTATTTTAATTGATGCTCTCGTTCTGCCTAGAAGAAATAAATCAGAATTTTCTTTATAGATATTTTTATTATTTGAACTTTTATCATATTTTATATAATCAATCACTTTTGTAACTATTTCTGATTTTCTCTTCCCTCCTATTACTAAATCTATACTAGATATCTTATTAAGGTTTTCTTCGTCTCTTTCAGCATAACAACCTGTCATAATAATTTTTGAATTTGGCCATCTTTTTTTTGCTGCATTTGCAGATTGTCTAGCTTTTCTATCTGCCCTACTTGTTACAGTACAAGAATTTATAATATATATATCAGGATCATAATCATTACTATTAACAAGAAAACCTTTTTTTGTAAATTCAAAAGCTATTTTCTGGCTATCAGCCATATTCAACTTACAACCATGTGTAACTATTTGTACTTTTGGATTAGAAATGAAGTAACCTCATAATATTAATTAGTGTGTTTTTAATTATAATTTTTAAAAAAACTATCTTATATCTTATAAGTATATAAACAATTTCATGTATATTACTGATTGGATTGAATAGCTAGAGCATGAAAATTTAAACTAATATGAAAAAAAGAATAGTAATTACAGGTATAGGATTAATAACACCTATAGGGCTTGATAAAAATGAAACTTGGCAATCACTAACATCAGGTGATTCAGGAATCGATACAATATCATGCTTCGATGCTGAAGCATATGAAACAAAAATAGCTGCAGAAGTAAAAGGTTTTGACCCAACAATTCTTATAGGTAAAAAAGAATCTAGAAGACTGGATAGGTTTTCACAATTTGCTGTAGCATCTAGCATTCAAGCTCTTGCGGATGCAAATATCGATATGGAAAAAGAAGATCAATCCAGAGTAGGTGTAATGATTGGAAGCGGAGTGGGAGGAATAATTACTCTTAGCGAACAATATTCTGTTTTGGAAAAAAGAGGACCTACAAGAGTAAGCCCATTTTTAATACCAATGATGCTAGGTGATATGGCATCAGGACAAGTCTCTATGAGCATAGGGGCAAAAGGTCCAAATTTTTCTGTAGTGTCTGCTTGTGCTACAGGTGCAGACTCTATAGGGATTGCAGCTGAAATGATTAAGGATGAAAGAATTGATGTTGCTATTGCAGGGGGTACAGAAGCTGCTATTTGTCCTATTGCTGTAGCAGGATTCAACTCTTGTATGGCATTATCCAAAAGAAATGATAATCCTAAAGGAGCATCAAGGCCTTTTGATAGCATGAGAGATGGATTTGTTCTAGGAGAAGGGGCTGGAGTTTTAGTCTTAGAATCTCTAGAACATGCTTCTAAAAGAAATGCCAATATTATTGCTGAACTTATAGGATACGGTACTACAAGTGATGCTCATCATGTTACTCAACCTCATCCTGAAGGTGAAGGAGCTGCAGAGGCTATGAAAATAGCTTTAAAACTATCAAACACCCATCCTGAACAAGTAATGTATATAAATGCACATGGTACTTCTACACCTCTAAATGACAAATTTGAAACTATTGCAATAAAAAAAGTATTTGGAGAATATTCTAAAAAATTATTAATAAGCAGCACTAAATCAATGACAGGACATTTATTGGGAGCTGCAGGGGGTATAGAGGCAGCATTTACAGTTATGGCTATAAACGAATCAGTCGTACCACCAACTATCAATTTAGAAAATCCTGACCCTGATTGTGATCTAAATTATGTTCCAAATCTATCAAAAAGAGGAAATGTAGAAATGGCTATGTCTAACTCCTTAGGATTTGGAGGACATAATGCTTCTTTACTTTTTAAAAAGTTTGTTTCCTAACAAATGATTGATGTCAAAGATTTTGGATTTAATATATCTAATGAATTATCTAATAAATTACTTTCAAAAAGAGGGATCTTTGATGAATACTCCGCAAAAAAATTTTTCCTATCCCCTATTTCTGATATAAAAAAACCTATCAATCTACCTTCGATAAGCATAGGGACTGAAAGAATTATTAAATCAGTAGCCGAAAATGAAAAAATAGGTATTTTTGGTGACTTTGATGCTGATGGATTAACAGGGACTGCCATTATTGCAAGAACAATAAAAAAAATTGGGGGAGAAATCATACCATATATTCCGAATAGAGACAAAGATGGTCATGGTCTTTCAAAGGATGCAGTAAAATCCTTTGACGATGCTAATGTAAAACTAATTATTACCGTAGATACTGGATCTACCGCATTGGAAGAAACAAAATTAGCTACTGAATTGGGTATTGATACAATAATTACGGATCATCATTTACCAACAGGGGCCCTACCTTCAGTAATTGCACTAATTAACCCTATGTTGAATGAATCTATTGAATGTGAATATTCAGGATCAGGTGTGGCTTTTAAATTATCTCAGGCTTTATGTGATAAATTAAATCTAGATTTTCCAGAAGAATTATTACCTTTAGCGGCTATAGGAACTATTGCTGATTCTTCACCTTTAATTGGTGAAAATAGAAACATAGTAAAGAATGGACTAGAAATACTATCTAGGACAAATTTAGCTGGTATTAAAACCCTTTTGGAAAAATCTAAATCAGATAGATTTTTTGGTAAACCAAACGCCGAATTAGTATCTTTTCAACTAGCTCCCCGACTTAATGCACCTGGGCGATTAGGTGATTCTGAACCGGCATTACAAATCCTAATGACAGATAATAATCTAGATGCTATTGCTATTTCCAACAGATTAGATGATATAAATACCCAAAGAAAAGAATATAGCACTAAAGCATGGGAAATGGCTCTGATCCAAATAGGAGTACAAAATAATCCAATAATTTCGGTAGAATTATCTGATGTTCCTTTAGGAATACTTGGACCAACAGCTGGAAAAATCGTTGATCAAACTGGTAAGCCTGCTATTGTTTTTCAAAAATATGGTGATTTGGTTAAAGCTTCATGTAGAAGTAATGAATATATAGATATTCATAAATGTTTATATAGATCAAATAATTTGCTTAACAAATTTGGTGGACATGCCGCAGCTGCAGGTTTTACTGTATCAAAAAAATATATAAATAATGTAATCCAAATTGCCAACGAAACAGCCTCAAAAAGTCCTGACATTCCTAAAAATAAATCTTTCCAACCTGATGCGACTATAGATATAAATGAACTTACACCAGAGTTGTGGAAATTTATTAGAGCTATGGAACCTTACGGTAAATCTAACCCAGTACCCCTATTTCATATAAAATCAGCACAGATATCGAATGTTAAAAATTTAGGTATTAATAAAAATCATTTAAAGATAAATTTAATCACTGAGAATAAAAGTATTGAAGGAATAGGTTTTGGTTTAGGAAAAACTCCTCTTGGAAGTGGAAAGGTCGATATAACATTTAGTTTATCAACTAATAATTGGAGAGGTAGAATAAAAGAACAAATAGAAATAAAGGATATAATCCCTTCAAAAATAGTCTAATTACTTTTACTTTGCCTTCTTCTTTCAGATCTAGTTCCAATTTTTCCATTTGCGATCCGAGTTTTCAAAATTATAAAAGATCCCGCGATTATAAAAGATATAAAGGCAATTATATGAGCTTCTTGAAAAACTCCAAATTTTATTGAATCTAATCTTAAGAATTGTACGAAAAATCTTCCAATTGAATACCAAAAAAGATATACCATAAAAATTGATCCATCAGGCCTTATTTTCCCTCGTAAAAATGTAATCAAAAAGAAACCAATCATATTCCATATCATTTCATAAACTATAGCTGGATGTACAGCTGTTTGATATGAAGTTCCTTCTGCAAAAAAACCTTGACTCCAACTGGAGCTTCTTTCAATACAATATCTTCCAGGACTATCAGGATGTGTAAAATACCAGCCCCATGGAGCGTCAGTAGATCTAGCACAATGTTCTCCATTAATAATGTCACCAATACGTCCAATAGTCTGACCAATTAACAAAGAAAATGCACCTATATCCATAAGTTTTCCTACGTTTTGCTTTGAAATATATCCATATAAACTACCTCCTATCCATCCACCTAAAATTCCACCCCATAAACCAATACCACCAGACCAAACTTGAAAAACACTCAAAGGATTAGATGAATATAAATGCCAAAAATCAATTATATGAACCACACGTGCTCCCAAGATACCCCCAATAATCCCCCATATAGCGGTGTTATATACTAAATCTTTATCTAGATTTTCTCTTTTAGCTGCACGACCTGCCATCCATACCCCTACAGCCATAGCAACTACTGAAAAAAAACCATGCCAACTGAGAACAAAATTACCTATAGCAAACATATTAGGGTTGAAGTTTATTGGAATTGCTAAAATTTCTATCAAAAAATATCCTTAGAATTTTATTTTAAATGTTCATAATAAAAGTATAAAAACAATAAAGCAGTTTAATCGTAACATATGATAAGTTATTTTTATGCTTAGCGAAAAAATTGTTTCTTCAGAAAAAAAAAATATATTATCAAAAGAAATAAATCTTTTTATTAACTTCTTGAATATTGAAAAAGGATTATCTAATAATACTATTCAAGCTTATAAAAATGATCTATATGATCTTACTAATCAGGAATTTATGAAATCTGTTAAAAATTGGAATAATTTTGATAGATCTCACTTCCAACAATTTGTAGAGGTAATGAATTCTAGAGAATATAAACAATCAACAAAATCAAGGAAAATTGCTTGTATTAAATCTTACATAAAATTTCTACTACTTGAAGGATTTATTACTATCAATCCCCTAAAAGAGGTCAGGCAACCAAAAAATAATCAAAAAATCCCAAAAACATTATCATCAAATCAAATAGAAAAAATATTGGAATATTCATCCAATGGAACTTCCAATAAAGAGATCCGAGATAATGCGATGATTGAGTTAATGTATGCCACAGGAATCAGGGTTTCTGAAATAGTAAATTTAAATCTTAATGACATTGATTTATATAGTGCAACTATAAAAGTAAATGGTAAAGGTAGAAAACAACGGATTATTCCTTTACATGAATGGGCTGTAAAAATACTTGAAAATTATATAAATAATATAAGACCTATATTATTAAAAAATATCCCTAATCAAAAATCAGTTTTTGTATCAAACAGGGGTAAAAGAATGAGTAGACAAAATTTTTGGTTACAAATCAAAAAAATCGCATCTAACTCAGGAATAACTACAAATTTATCACCACACACCTTTAGGCATAGCTTCGCAACACATTTACTTTCTGGTGGTGCATCAATAAGGCATGTACAAGAATTATTAGGTCATTCAAATTTGGAAACGACACAAATATATACCCATGTAGGCAATATAAAATTGAGAAACGTTTATAATAGTTCACATCCGAGAGCATAATATAAAAAAATGTCAAACATAACTATAGAATCGAATATTGGATCTGAAGCACAAGAAATAGGTCGTATTGTTGCAAAAAAATTAGATTTTGATTTTGTTGACCGTATAATCCTATCTCAAATAGCAAAAAAAATGGGGTCAACCGTTTCAGCACTTGTTGAAAATGAGAATTACTCTCCTTCCAGAATCGAAAAATTATCAAAAAAATTGCAAATAATATTAGATAAAAGTCCCATTTACTCAGTAGGTGGAGATGCATATACTGGGCCCGGAATTGAAAATATTCTATCAAGAACATATGTAGACTTAGAACGTACACCAGTAACTTCAGCAATTGAATTAGATGAACAAAAATTTATTTCAACTGTAAATGAGGTAGTAAATGATTTAGCTGATATATCTAAAGTATTGATAGTAGGAAGAGGGGCAGGTGTAATCCTAAAAGAAAGAAAAAATGTACTAAGAATAGCTATAAATTCTGATATTGAAGATAGAATAAAAAATATTACCAATAATAATAAAGAAAACAGTGTAGATGATGCAAAGAGAATAATTTATAATTCAGATGAAGCACAACAAAGGTATTTTCTAAGGGCATTTAATTGTTCCCCATTTGACCCATTGTTATATCACGTTATTTACAATAAATCTTTATTTACTATTGAAGATATTGCTCAAAATATCTTAGAATTATATAAAGAATTTATAGAAAGTAAAAATTATTACAATGGCTAGAAAAAAACGTACTAAAAATAAGAAATCCTCAAAACCTAATGTTTTTGTACAAGATAATAGTACCCAGTCTAAGGATCAGGACATAGAAAAAAGTTTATCTGTACCACAAAATAAAAATTCTAAACCAGTACAAAAAAATACCCAAAATAGATCTATAAGAAGTCGTACTGAAGTTTATACAAAGACACAATCTAAAGAGTTGAGGAAGTTAGCAATAATAGGTTCAACTAACATTTTGGTTATAGTAATCATTTCTTTTCTAATATAGTCAAAATACACAGGCAAAAAATATGCAGCCTGAAAGCATTACAGATAAATTAAAAAATAAACTCTACTCAAGTCCTAATAAACCTGGCGTATATATATTCAAAGATAAATCTGAAAAGATACTATACATAGGTAAAGCTTCGAATTTAAAAAAAAGAGTAAGTTCGTATTTTAATAGAAATAGTGAAAAAACTAACAAAATATTAGAACTGAAACGAAAAATCTGTGATTTTGAATTGATTATCACTACATCTGAAGAAGAAGCTTTATTATTAGAAAATTCTTTAATAAAGAAAAATAAACCTAGATATAACATAAGACTCAAAGATGATAAAACATACCCTTTTATAAAAATTAATTTAAATGAAGAATTTCCTAGAGTATATATCACTAGAAAATATTCAAATGATGGAGCAAGGTACTTTGGTCCATATCCTTCTACTGGAAATATTAGAAAAACACTAAATTTCTTAAATAAACTTTTCCCATATAGATCATGTACTAAAATTATTGATGGAAATGATGAAAGACCCTGTTTAGAATTCCATATAAAGAGATGTATCGCACCATGTACTGGTTATGCATCAAAAGAAAGCTATATGATGGTAATAAACGAATTGATTAGTTTTCTTGAAGGTAATACAAAAAATGTCAAAAAGAACCTAGAGAAAGAGATGCAAGAACAATCTAAACTACAAAATTTTGAAAAAGCTGCTTCTTTACGTGATAAAATTTTTTCTATTTCAAAAATAGAACAAAAACAAAAAGTAATAGGTATATCAAATGAAAATTTAGATGTAATCGGAATAGGAAAATTAAGAGATAAAGGATGTTTTGAAGTTTTCTTCATTAGAAAAGGAAATATGATTGGTCATCATAATTACATTATGGAAGGTATTACAGAAGAAAATGATAATCAATTAATCTCTAAATTTATTGAATATTATTATTCAGACAATAATAATATCCCTAAATCAATTATCTGCCCTATAGATCCACATAATAAAACATTTATTAGAAACTGGTTATCTAATAAAACAAATAAAAATATAACTATTCATACTCCTGTCAAAGGAAAAAAAAGAGATTTAATCTTAATGGCGAATGAAAATGCTTTTGAAAATTTGAATCGTATGAACATAAAAATTATTTCTAAAAGAAAGTCTATTGAAATTGGTCTGCAGCAACTACGTGAAGAATTAGGTTTACATGAACTGCCTAAAAGAATTGAATGTTTTGATATATCACATTTACAAGGTTCTAATGTAGTGGCATCCATGTCTGTTTTAGTAAATGGTGTACCTCTTAAATCTCATTATAGGAGATTTAAAATAAAAACTAATCTAATAGGAAATGATGATTATTATTCTATGAAAGAAGTAATAAATAGACGTCTAATGAGAATGATAAATAAAGATAAGGATCAAAGTTTCTCCAAAAAACCTAATCTAATCTTGATAGATGGAGGTAAAGGACAATTAAATTCAGTAATGGAAGTAATACTAGAACTAGGAGTAGAAAATATCTCTATAGCTTCTATTGCAAAAAAAGAAGAAAGAATTTTTTTACCTGATTTCTCCGAATCTATTCTTTTACCAAAAAAATCAAATGGATTATTTATACTACAAAAATCTAGAGATGAAGCACATAGATTTGCAGTAAATTATCATAGAAATATTAGATCTAAAAATACTTTCAATTCCCCTTTAGATAATATTGAAGGAATTGGTCCAAAAAAGAAAAAACTACTCCTAAAAAAATTTGGGTCAATTCAATCAATTAAAGAATCAAATATAAATGATTTAATAGAAATAAAAGGTATAAATGAACTATTGGCTATAAGTATAAAAGAATCAATTTAAATTCAATCATCTTTTATGGTTTTTAAAAAACTCGTCAATAATGAAATTGAAATTTCTAAATTTTCTGAATTAATAGGTAAAGAAACATTTACCCCAGGATAAGAAATATCAATAGAATTTTGGTCTGAAGATAATCGTTGATTCTTAGATGAATCAATAGCAGATGATAAACTATTTCGATCAGTACCACTTATAAATAAGTCAGAAAAATTTCTTTTATCCAACAAAATATTCAAAGAAACATTAGAAAAAGTCGAATTGTATACTTTTGTTATTATCGGTAACTTCTTTTTTATTATTTCTGGTTCTATATTTGTAATTTTGTGTAAAAAAGGACCCAAAATATCTTTACTAATTATATTGGATTTAGTTTCAAGTAAAATTTGATTAAAAATAGGTATCTTATGATAGAAACTTATATTAGTGTAGGATGAAAAATCTTGAGAATGTAAATTTATTAGATTTTTAGCATGATATGACAATTGAATATTTCCTCTACCAACAATTAAACCCCATAAACGAGCTGCAGCTAATTTAGATGCAAAAGCACCACCAAAAGTAGACATATTCAAAGCATCAGATAAGACAGATCTAGAAACAGAACCACTATAAGTATCATTAATAAGTTCTGCGAGCTCTAAAGAGTCATATAGAGAATAATCAGGATATTCGTAGCTACTTAGCTTTCCCATTAATCAAAACCATTATATTAAATTGATAATTCATTACATTATAGCAATTTAATAGCAAATTGCTATAAATGTCTATAGTTATTACCTTTGTAATATGGTCTGATTAGCATATAAGAGGGTTTTGTTTGTTATTAAATATTATTAGATTAATTCTTTTGAGTTTCAAATATATTTCTCATGCATTATTTGAGATAAAGTTACTGTTTATTATCCAAAATATTTAATTTTATAAAAATTATTCATTTATTAATATCTATAATTAATTAATTACAAATAATTTCATTTTTAGCGTATAAATTAGATTGATCTAAACTCGATAATCAGCAATTTGCTATGTTATATTAATTACTTCCATCTGACCCTACAGTGTCTCCCCATGCCCCCACAGCCATCATTCCACCATCAACATTTAAATATGATCCAGTAATGAAGGATGCTTCATCTGAAGCAAGAAATAGTACAGCTTCAGCTATATCTTTTCCTTGACCTATCCTCCCTATAGGATGTGCTTTAGCTGTTTTTATTAATTCTGATTCTAAATCTCCTCCCGTGCCTGTAATTGCGTTTCTAACCATAGGGGTATCTATTGCTCCAGGATTTACAGCCAAAACCCTTATATTTTCCTTAGCAAAATCAAGTGATAATTGTCTAACCAAAGATAAGTCTCCTCCTTTAGTCGCAGCATATGCAGATACTCCCTCCATAGATTGTAATCCTTGAACACTTGCTGAATGTATTAGAACTCCCCCACCTCGTTTTCGCATTTCTGGAATTGAATATTTAGCCATTAAAAATCTACTTTTTAGATTGACATCTAATATCCTATCCCACATTTCTTCAGGTAAATCTACTGCGTTTAAATATGAATTCGGAGGTTGAATACCTACATTATTGAATACAATATCTACGCCACCATAGGTCTTAGAAGCAAAATCTACTGTATTTTTACAATCTATAGATTTACCAGCATCAGCATAAAAATAACTCGATATACCTCTTTGACCTAAAATTTTTTCTTGTAATTCTTTACCTGATTCTTCGTTTATGTCCATTATAGTTACCATTGCACCTTCCCTAGCAAAAGCTTCACATGTAGCAGCTCCAATACCTAATGCGCCACCAGTCACTATTACAGATTTGTTTTCAAACTTTCCCATTTAATACTCCAAACATAAAATTTAACTTTTGAGTTTATTACGCGATTTTACATGATAGAAAAATTAATAGTATGCGATCATAGATATTTATATGTAATTCCAAAAAGATATTTTGATACAAAAAGACAATTTACCAAATAAACCTTGGTCGGCATTTGAATTTATAGATTATAGAGTACTTTGGGCTAGCGCAATTACAGCTATGTTCACTATGAATCTAAGAGTAATAGTAACCGGAATTTGGCTATATGAAGAAACTGGTTCTGGATTTACTCTAGCTTGGTTAGGGATACTAGAATTCGTAATGAGAATTCCTGCTAATTTATATGGTGGCGCTTTAGCTGATCAAATCGACAGAAAAAAAATTATAATATTTTGCCAACTTACTTCGTTTGTAGTAATGACTATATTGACGTTACTGTTATTTGTAGAAAAATTGGAAATTTGGCATGTCTATTCCGCTACCGCATTACTCTCTGCTACAAGTGTAATGAGTCATCCTTCAAGATCAGCATTAACTGCAAATGTAGTCCCAAAAACACATTTAGTCCATGCCGTAGCTACAAATACTATAACTATGCAGATATCTACAATAATTTTGCCAGTAATTTTTTGGATTACATCCCTAACTCCTACCCTTACACTCACATTTGGTGTAACTGCTTTTTTTGGATTACTTTCTACTATTATCCCTTTCTACATTAAAACTTCTGGCTCTAAACATCTAGAAATAAAGAAAAATAAATCAACTATAAATAATATAATCGATGGTTTGAAGTACGTTATGTCTCACCCCATCCTACCAGGATTATATCTTTTAGATATTGCTGTTACCGTGGTAAGTTTTTATAGACAATTATTTCCTATTTTTGCAGATCAACTTTATAGAGGAGGTAGAGCTACAGTATCTATTCTTACTGGAGCAAATTCAATAGGAGGTATTTTAGGTAGCTTACTTGTTGTACAAACATCAAAATATCAACCAAAAGGAATGCTGGTTTTATACGCTACATTAATTTATGCATTCTTATTGATCTTATTTGGGAGTATAAATATTCTTTGGATAGGTATGATAATAATTATACTTCTAGGCGCTACAGATTCTATCGGTATGACCACAAGACAAACAATTGTACAAATGACAACACCTGATACGATGCGTGGTAGAGCTGTAGCTGCCCATTCACTTGCAGCTATGACTGCAAATGGTATTGGTCAAGCCGAAGTAGGTTTTATGTCTGAAATTATTGGCGCTGATAATACTATGATTTTTGGTGGTGTAGTATCAATCATTGCAACTTTATTAATATGGTGGCTAGTTAGAGGTATACGACAATATCGATATACAGAATAAAAAAATCTTTAGCTCCAAACTCTATCATGAGCATCTAAATCATTCCATTCAGAAGTATCTTCAAAAACCCCTTTTGGATAAATTGAATTACGCCTATCACTTGGTTTAGCTAAATGTTCTCTGATAGCTTCTTCATTCAGTTCTATCCCAAGACCAGGAGCGTCATTTAGTTGAACATAGCCATCCTTTATCATAGGACCTTCTTGATCAACTAAATTTACAATATCATCCCACCAAGGATTATCAACAGAATGCATTTCTAATGCAAAAAAATTTTCTATAGAAGCGGCACAGTGAACATTTGCCATAGCTACAACAGGTGATCCTGCTTGATGAAGTGCAATTCCAATACCAGCATCTCTACAGTAATCTGCTATACGTTTAGTTTCCAAAATACCCCCAGATGTTGCTAAGTCGGGATGAGCTACAGATATAGCACGGGCTTCTACTAATGGCTCAAAACCTTCTTTACAATATATATCCTCTCCTGTACAGACAGGTGTATCTACTCTATTTTTTAACATTTTCCATTGATCAACGAATTGCCAAGGAATCATATCTTCATACCAAGCTAAAGTAAACTCATCTAGGCTTTTCCCTATTCTTATTGCATTTTCAACTCCCATATGTCCAAAATGATCGGAAGCAAGCGGTATTTCATATCCAATAATTCCTCTGACAGTTTTCACATATTCTTTCATTTTAGAAATACCATAATCAGTTATTTGTATACCAGTAAAAGGATGCATAACATCGGAAGACTCATTTATTAATTCCTTATTTACAACGCCATTAGAAAATTCAGATGCAATCCATAACCCTATATCCATTTTGAGAAATTCAAATCCACGATCTATTCTCCCTTTTAGCGCCTTCCCCATTTCTTCAGGATCTTTCTTTAATGGGGTATCGGCATAAACTTTTACTCTATCTCGGTACTTTCCTCCAGCCAACATATACGCAGGTACACCATAAGCTTTTCCAGCTAAATCACATAAAGCCATCTCTACTCCACATACACCCCCTCCTAATCTCCCATGCCCTCCAAATTGCTTAATTTTTTGAAAAATTCTATCTATATCACAAGGATTTTCCCCTAGAAGTCTGCTTTTTAACATTAATGCATATCTAGCAGATGCCCCATCTCTTACTTCTCCAAGACCTATCAAACTTTGATTTGTATATATTTTAATTATTGGCCAACGCCAATTACCTTCACCTATAACTGAAATTCTGAGATCTGTAATTTTTAGTTCAGATGGAGAAGAGTATTCATTGAAATTTCTTTCATTATTTTGATGAGATCTATTAATATTCATAAGTAATTATTTATATAGTAAAATTCTTTTTAGGATATTAAGATTATCTTAATAACCAGTCTTAAAATTCATTAATAAATTATTTTATGTATAAATTTTTCAAAAATATCTTTCTATCTATAATTTCGTTTATGATCATTCTTAGCTGTTCTAGCAATGAAGATATTGCAAACAGACCGATGCTCTTATTACATTCTATAGACATTTCGATAGGTAAGAATAGGATTCCTTTTTATATCAAACATAAAGATAGTTCTATACTGAATATAGAACCTGATTTATTAGAAATAATATATTACAAAGAAGATACAAATAAAAATCATAAAGTGAAAGAAATTAAGTGGCGTAATAACCCTATAAAAGGAGGAATGTACGTAGCAGATATGAATTTCTTATCATCTGGTATTTGGATAGTTGAAATTAAATACGCTAATATTAAATCACCTTTGAAAGGTCAATTAATCGTTAAATCTAAAACAGATGCATTAGATATTGGAGAAAAAGCTCCAATAATACAAACTAAAGTAATAAATGATAATAATTTAATAGAAACAATAACATCTGATCCTCATCCCGACCCGTCTTTATATCAAATTAGCTTAGATAAAGCATTGGAAAAAAATATTCCGATCCTTGTCACTTTATCAACACCAGGATATTGTCAATCCTATACTTGTGGTCCTCAAACCAAAGTCTTGTCAGATTTAAATAATAAATTTAATGATAATCAAATCCAAATCATACATATAGAAATATATGATAACCCTAATGAAATGAAGAAATCTGGAGATATTAGTATTGGTATCCAATCTCCACAAATATCAGAATGGGGAATAAAAACTGAACCTTGGACATTCTTAATTAATAATAATGGAATGATAGTCGAAAGATATGAAGGTTTTGTGTCATTCGAGGAACTAGAGGAAGATATTAATAATTTACTAAATTGAAACTATAAATCTTCTAGAAAAATTTTTATAGAATCATAATCTAAAACACTAACATCTTGTCTCCATATTATTATCCCCTGTCCATCTAATAACACAAAACTTGGTGTGGCAAAAAATTTAAACTCTTGTATATATTTACTATTATTAGAATCTCTAGCATCAATTCTTAATATTTTTATTTTATCCCCAAATTTTTTCTCAACTCTATTCAAGATAGGTTCTGATAAAACACAACCTAGTCAAGTGTCAGAATAATATTCAATCAAAGTAGGTTCTCCTGAAAATATTATTTCAGAACTATTTTCATGATTAATCACATCAGGCGCAGACATGTAATAATTAAAAAAAACAAATATAAAAAAAATAAATGATGAGATTACAAATAATTTAGTTTTTATTTTTTTAATTGGGAAAAAAAATAAAGTTATCCCTATTAAAATAACAATAACTAACAAGGAATTTTGATTAAAATATTGGAACATAAAAAAAATTATATAAAATATATACTTCGTTGATATATTAGTATATACGTTAAAAATAAATTCATAATCAAGAAAAAATAAATTGCACGATTCACCATTATTCCATGTTGCCGAGCTACTGCTTAATTTATCAATAATTTTAATTTTTGCAAAAGTTGGAGGGGAAATAGCAGTAAGATTTATAAAAATCCCTCAAGTATTAGGTGAATTAGTCGCTGGTATTATCATATCTCCATTTGCTTTAGGAGGTATAGAAATATTAAATTTTGGACCTTTATTCAATGTAGAAAATAATTTACCTGTATCTAAAGAGATTTTTTTTCTAGCTCAATTAGGAGCAGTTTTCTTACTTTTTGAGGTCGGAATTGAAACCAATAAAAGTAAATTTTATTCCGCTTTACGACCATCTATTTTTGTTGCCTTAGGTGGAGTGTTATTACCATTTCTATTTGGATTTTTTTGCACTATATTGTTAGGATTTGCGAATCTAAACTCAATACAAGCTATGTCCCCAGCATTATTTGTTGGTGCAATTATGACAGCTACTTCAATTGGAATCACTGCTAGAGTACTTTCAGACATCAATCAACTGGATTCAAAAGAAGGAATCACAATATTAGGTGGTGCAGTAGTTGATGATGTTTTAGGAATCATAATATTAGCTATCGTGATTGGAATTGGAGAAAAGGGAGAAATTTCTCTAAGTTCAGTAATTTTAATTACAATAAAAGCTTTTGGATTTTGGATAGGATTAATGATTTTAGGTTCTCTTATTTCTAAAAGATTATCTTCTTTTGCATTATCATTTAAATCAACAGGCTCAGCTCTACTTATAGCATCGATATATGGATTAATAGCTTCAGCAGTAGCAGAAGTTTATTTTGGCCTTGCTATGATTATAGGATCTTATACTATGGGATTAGTTCTATCAGATACTGAGTTGAAACATAAGGTTGAAAAACCTATAAGTAACATTAATAAAATTCTTGTACCTATCTTTTTTTGTGTAGTTGGTATGCAATTAGATATGAGTTTTATTACAGGTGAAAGTGATCAGAGCCTTTCAAATATTATTATTTTCACAATAGTTTTATCAATTTTAGCGATAATAAGTAAAATTTTTGGTTCTGGAATACCTGCTTATTTTGTTGGATTTGACCTTAAATCTTCTTGGAAAATAGGTCTTGGTATGTTACCTAGAGGTGAAGTAGCAATAATCATAGCTGGGATTGGTCTGACAACAGGAGTAATTGGTGCCGATATTTTTGGAATTTCTTTAGTTGTAACAATTGTTACAACAATACTCGCACCTATATTGCTAGTAAGAGCTTATAAAAATAAAAAGAAGTAAAAATTTTTTACCATTGAACAAACATAGGCATCACAACATGGGTATACCCAGGATTTGAATCTGATCTAAAAACTCCTGGTCCTGAAGAAGAATCAGTTTCAATAATTACTTCATCACCATCTAGAACGTTTAATACTTCTCTTAGGAATTTACTATTAAACGCTACTTTAGTACCTCCACCTTCGACAGTTGCAGTTATACTTGTTTCATTTTCACCCATATCTTCAGCTCTGGATAATACTTTAATAAGGTTTTCTTCACCATCAATGATAAGTCTTATAATTTGGGAGCCATCACGAGCAAAAATTGAAGCTGCACTACTCGCCTGCTTTATCTTATCAGAATCTACTTTGGTTGTAGTGGATTTATTTTCAGGTATCAATTTATTGTAATCCGGAAAAACTCCTTGTACCAAAGAGGTAACAACCTCAGAAGAATCTAAAATAAATTTTGCTGCACGATTTTCTGGATCTACACTCATTTGTATATTTTTTGAACCATCTGAAAGTAATCTCTCTATTTCAGAAAATGTTTTCGCTGGAACTATAATACTAATTTCTTCACTCATTTCTGAAAATAAGGATCCTGTTTCAACAGCCAATCTAAATCCATCTGCTGCTGCCAAAGTATAAGTATTACCTGATAAATCTACCTTAACACCAGTTAATACAGGCCTAGAATCATCTGTGGCTGCAGCTACAACCACCCTCCTCAGAGACGATCTAAAGGATTCTGCATCTATTTGTGCTGAATGAGAAGAAGAAACATCAGGTATTGGAGGAAACTCCTCAGAACTAATACCATTAATCGTAGCATCTGCTGATCCACAAAAGACCTTAACTGTACCAGTATCTTCCTGTAAATCTATTGAAATAGTCTCACCTGAAAGAGCATTAACATAATCAGTTAATATTCTTGCAGGAATAGTTATAGAACCTTCATGTTCAATTTGAGCACCTATCCACGAACTAATGGAAATTTCTGTATTTGTTGCTGTTATTTTTAACTGGCCATTGCTCGATTCTAGTAAAACATTTTGGGTTACAGGTAACATAGATCGTGAAGAAACAGCACGACTCACAGAAGTTAAACCTTTACTTAAATTTTCTCTTAGACAAGTTATCCACATAATTCATTCTCAATAAATCGCAAAATAATATATAAACAGTTTAAGTATTTAGAATACAATAGGTCAAATAATATTCACAAGTAAATTATCAATTTTTACGTAATATAATATATTAGAAATAATTTTATATATAGTCATCCTAATGAAAAACAAATTACTATCTAAAATATTTGAAGATTATAATTCTGGAAAAATCACTAAAGATTACGCGATGCAGAAAATATTAAATCTTAACTTCATAAGTAAAGAACCTATTGCTAATATTGATTTTGATAGAGAAGATAGATCTGGTTTCCCAGAAGTAGTATATGGGTTAAATAAAACTAATGAACAAATAGCTATAATTGCAGAAAAAATTTTTAATCATTCAAAATTGGTATTGGTAACTCGCGCTAACGTAGATGCTTTTAATTTAGTAAAAATAAAAATACCTTCAGCAAAATTTTCTCATCTATCAAAATGTATATGGGCTGATTCAAGAAAAAATACTAAACTTTTAGATGGAATTTCTATAATATCAGCGGGAACATCTGATTTATCTATTTCAGAGGAAGCAAAAATTACAGCTAATCTTATGGGATATTCTACTAACATGATAACAGATGTGGGTGTAGCTGGTTTACATCGCCTAACTTCAAGATTAAGTGAGATAAGAAAATCAAAAATTCTTATAGTAATAGCAGGAATGGAAGGAGCACTACCTAGCGTTGTATCTGGCTTAGTAAAAAACCCGATTATAGCAGTACCAACATCCATTGGATATGGAGCTAATTTTGGAGGAATTTCGGCACTATTATCAATGATTAATTCATGCGCTCCAGGTATATCTGTAGTTAATATAGACAATGGATTCGGGGCCGCATATCAAGCTGCAATGATAATGAGAACTTTTGGTAAATGAATAAAACCAAAATAAATATTATAGAAGATAGATTTCTAATTAATAATGAAATTACATACAAAGGTAAATATTTTAAAGAAAAAAGTATTGAGGGGCTTTTATTTAATTCAAGAATGGTAAATGCAATTTTTGATGATGAAAATAATTTCACAAAAAAATTATGGAAATATCCTGATACAAATATTTGGGATCCGGAAAGAAATACTACAGAATTTATTAAGATGCTACCCATATATAAATCGTATGGTCTAATTTCTTTTACATTAAATTTACAAGGAGGTGCACCATTAGGATATTACAGATTAAAAGAATTTAAAAAATATTTAATTACCAATAATATAAACGTACCGGATGAAGAAATTTGGAAAGGTTTACCTTCAAAAGAATCTCAACCATGGAATAGTTCAGGATTCAATTCGAATGGAGGACTGAAGGAAAATTATTTAAATAGACTTTCTAGAATAATAAAAGCAGCTGATGAAAATAAAATGGTAGTAATTTTAGGATTATTCTACTTTGGTCAAGACGAAAGAATAAGTAATGAAAATGGTGTAATAAATGCAGTAAAAAATACAGTTAATTGGGTTTTAGAAAACAAATATACTAATATTCTAATAGAGATAAATAATGAATGTAATGTTCCGCGATATGAACATGAAATTCTTCAGCCTCATAGAGTACATGAGTTAATTAAAATTGCCAAAAATATTAAATTTAGAGATAAAAATTTATATGTTGGAACCAGTTATGGTGGTAATAAAATTCCTGATATAAACGTAACTAAGGAATCAGATTTTGTTCTTTTGCACGGTAATGGAGTAAATAATCCAATAAGAATCTCAGAAATGATCAATCAAACTAGAGAATTACCAAATTGGAAAAAAATGCCGATAGTATTCAATGAAGATGATCATTTTAATTTCTCAGATAAAAATAATAATTTTTTTCAAGCATTATCTTCTTATGCAAGTTGGGGGTATTTTGATCCAGGGTCAGGAGCAGGAGGAAATGCAGCTTTAGGTGATTATAAAAACGGGTACCAATTACCACCAATTAACTGGGAAATAAACACCCAAAGAAAAAAAGATTTCTTCAAATATCTTTATGAAATCACTAAATAGCTACTCAGCCTCAAAATGACTCTTGGATAATTTTTCCTGCATTTGAAAGATAGTACTTGCATTTTCAGGGGTAGGTTGCCCTACCTTTATAGGTGCATTATTAAATCTAGGTATGTTTGTACTTTCTCCTCGTAAAATATTTGATTCCCAAATATCCCAATCTCCATATCCTGAAATAGGAAAAGCATCTACAGCTGAATAACCCATAAGTAAAAGTCTTCTAGAATTATTTGAATTATTAGGTTTAGATCCATGAAGAGCTCGTACATGATGTAAAGAAACATCACCTTCATTTAAAATAATGCTACTAGCAGAATCTACATCAACTTCTTTAATATTGACGGCACCGATAAATACCCCATTTTCATGATGATCATAAGCTGGCCCCTTGTGAGATCCTGGCACAACCATAAGTGAACCATTTTCTAGGGTCATAGGATCAATAGCTACGCCTACCTCTAGTATGTCATCGTTAGTATGGGGGTAAAACCCCCAGTCTGTATGCCATTCCACCTGTGCTCCCCCTCCAGGTGCCTTATTATTGAGTTTTGTATGATGGTGACGAATATTTGGACCAATCAACTCTTCTATAATATCTAGAAGTTTTGGATTTCTCATAGCTCTATCATATGCAGGATGTTTTTCATGAGGGCTCATAATTCTTCTCAATTTAGGATTGTTTTCAGAGTGACCTGCTTTTAAATCAATATCAAAATCTTCATTACTCTCGGTAAGGAGACGTGATTTATATGTAAATTCATCAGTTATTTCTTGTAGTTCTTTTACTTCATCCTGAGTAAAAACTTCACGTACAGCAAGGAATCCATCATGATTATATTTATCTATTTGTTCCTGTGTGAGTATTTTTCCCATAACTAATCTCCAAAAAAATATTGTTTTTTGAAGATTAGCAAATTACTCTAAGGTCTTCAAGTAAGCAATTAGATCTTTTATATCCGTATCTGATAACCCTTCGAACGTAGTAGGCATTAAATTTTCAAATCCTTCAACTAAGAATTCCCCTGGATATCTAATAGATTCTGTAAGATATTCATCAGCGGATAAAGTAGTTCTTTCTGCAGACCTTGCATACACACCTAACATTCCAGGTCCCACTAATTTATCAGAACCTAAAGAGTGACAAGCGTTACAACCTTGACTAACAAACAAACTTTCACCAGTAATAGAATCGCCTAAAATTACTAGATTCTGGGTATTTCCAGAACTATCAGATGTACGAGAACCTTTAACTGCAGGTGTTGGATCAAATTTTACAGGAGTTGAAGTAGCAACGGGAACTTCTGAACAGGAAATGAAAATTAATGAAAAAGTAAAGTTTATGATAAAAAATAAAACGAATTTGTTGTTCAAAATAAAATCCTTATAAATCCATTAACAAATGACTATTTGTATGAAATTAATTTTACACTGAATAAAAAAAACTATATTAGGAAATATACTATAAATAAAAATATTTAATTAATTTATTAATGATTTATACGTCTTATTTCTATTTCTTCATCTGGACCTAAAGCAACTCTACGTACTCTTATTCCTAATTTCAATAGCCAATAACTTAAAGTAGCTTTAGTTACATTAAGTCTATTAGCTGCTCCTGTTAACCCATGTTCGTTAATTAATTCGGGTAAAAGCTGTTCCAAAGGTCTACGAAGTCGTTTTTCAACAGAAATCATTTTTTTTGATTTTTTTTCAGGCATAAACTCTCCAAATTTATCAATATATAAATTATACAAATTATTATTATAATTTTCAATATTTGTTTTTTATTTTTATTGAATAAGTTTTATACTTGTTCAATATTATTTCAATATTAATACTGTATTTGTTTGAATTTAAATATAAATTACTACCTTTATAATGATGTTATTATGTACATTAAATGTTAATAGTTATTGGTAACTATTTAGAATATTTATTATAATTTCAATTTTGTGTTGAATATAGGTATTTATTAATAAGGTCTTCTAAAGGAAATTAGGTAATAAAGTATCAAAAAATATATAGTGTTGCTTATTTGTTAATAATTTAGATGTATAAATATAATTAATATAAATTGTTACAATACATAATCAATCTCAATCTTATACTAACGTGATGATAAATCAGATTAATTTGATAATATCCAATATCGAAACTTTTCTCTTGACTTTTACTGGAAATGTCTTTGAAGTTATTGGTTGGCCAGGATTAACTTTACTAATGGCTTTAGAAAGCACTATTATCCCCTTACCTAGTGAAATAGTCATGCCTATGGCAGGTTGGAAGCTAGTATTGGATCAAAATCTTGGTCAGATACATATTCTTACTGCTGGTTTTTTTGGAGCAACTGGTTGCTTGATAGGTTCATTAGTCGAATACTATATTGCTAGGGTAGGAGGTAGAAAATTTATAGGAAAATTTGGTAAATATGTTTTGATATCAGAAAAAGATATAGTTAAAGCAGAAAATTTATTTAATAAAAGAGGTAGTACTATAGTACTGATTGGTCGAATGATTCCTGGAGTTAGAGGATTAATATCAATCCCAGCAGGTATTGCTAAGATGAATTTAATAAAATTTTCTATCTTCACATTCATTGGATCATTTCCGTGGACATTAGGTTTAGCTTGGGGTGGATATATTCTAGGAAATAATTATGAAAATATTCGTGAAGCATCTAAACCTTTTGATATACCAATCATACTAGGAATTCTGGCAATCATAATTATTTTTATTTGGGTAAGAGTTAGAGATATTAGATCTTCTAATGGTAAACTATCACAATAAACAAATTTTACTGATGAAAAATAAATCAAAAATAAATAATGTTTTAGTCAATGGTATTTCTATCGATATTTCACCGTCTAAAAAAGTACTAAATGCTATAGAAAAATCGGGATTTACAGTTCCAAAATTATGTTATGACGAAAGATCAGGTCCCAGAGGAACTTGTCGAATGTGTCTTGTTGAAGTAACAAACAATAATAAAACCTCTATAGTGGCATCTTGTACTGAAAATATTTCTGAAGGAATGAAAATTTCTACCCATAACAAAAATATAAAACAATATAGAAAAGATTTACTTGAATTAATTTTATCCGAAACAGACACTCCTAAAAATTGTCCAAAATGCAATACAACAAAAAAATGTGACCTACATATTGCTACAGAAGATTATGATGCCAAATGGGATTTTTTTCCTAAACTCGAGAGCAAAGGGAAACCTATTGACGATAATCCTTTTATAAATAGGAATTATGATTACTGCATTTCTTGTTACAGATGTACAGATATATGTAATGACTGGGAACAAGCTTCAGCTATCACTCCTGCAGGAAGAGGTCAAAATACCTCGATACATTCTTTTTTTGATAACCAATTACTAAAATCTCCATGTACGTTTTGTGGTCAATGTATTAACACCTGCCCTACTGGTGCTTTGGTAGACAAAAAACTAATTAATAATACAGATCCAAATAAACTAACTAGAACAAAAACTATTTGCCCATATTGTGGAGTCGGATGTGGAATCCAGTTACTTAGTGAAGAAAACAATATAAAGGGAGTTGAACCTGACTTTGATTCTCCTAGTAGAGGTTCATTATGCGTAAAAGGACAATTCGCCTCTTGGGAATTTGTTAAATCTGAAGAAAGATTAAAATATCCCCTAATTAAACATAATGGTGTTTTTAAGAAGACCTCTTGGAAAAAAGCTTTAAATTTCGTTGCAAAAGAATTTTCCACAATAAAAAAAGAACATGGCCCAGATTCTTTAGTTTTATGGTCTAGTGCAAGAGTAGTTACAGAAGCAAATTATTTAATGCAAAAATTTGCTAGAGTTGCAATTGGTACCAATAATATAGATAACTGTTCGAGGACCTGACACGCCCCTACGGTCGCTGGTATGGCGGTCATGGTCGGTAAAGGAGCAATGACTAATTCCATTGAAGAGTTATCTGGTTCTAATATGTTGTTAGTTTCTGGTTCAAATACTACTGAATCTCATCCTGTAATATCTATAAGGATGAAAAAAGCTGTCAAAAATGGAGCTAAGTTAATAATTATAGATCCTAGAAAAATTGAATTGACAAAATGGGCGGATAAGCATCTTCAAATAAAAATTGGAACTGATATTCCTTTGTATAATGCAATGGCAAATGTGATAATTTCAGAAAAATTATATGATTCAAAATATATTAAGGACAGAACTGAAGGTTTTGAAGAATTTGTCAAACATATAAAAAGATATACTCCTGAATACTCTTCAAAAATATGCGGAATCCCAAAAGAAGATATTATTTACACAGCTCGTGAATATGCTAAAGCTTCACCTAAATCTGCTATTTGCTATACATTAGGAGTAACTGAACATTCTTGTGGATCACATAATGTTCAAGCACTGGCTAATTTGGGTATGTTATGTGGAAATTTCGGAAAACCTAACGCTGGAGTCAATCCTTTACGTGGACAAAATAATGTTCAAGGAGCAAGTGATTCTGGAGCTCTACCAACAGACTTACCAGGATACCAAAAGATTGAACGAGTAGGTGTTAGGGAAAAATTTGAAAAAGCATGGGGAGTAAAATTACCTAAAAGGAGAGGCATTACTAAAATTACAGCAATGGATCAAATGTTACTAGGTAGAATAAAATGTGCTTACATTATGGGTGAAAACACAGTTGTTTCTGATCCTAATATCAATCATGCTACGAAAGCTTTAGAATCAGTAGACTTTTTAGTTGTCCAAGATATTTTTATGACTGATACAGCCAAAATGGCAGATGTAGTATTACCTGCTGCATCATTTGCTGAAGTAGATGGAACATTTGCAAATTCAGAAAGACGAATACAAAGGGTCAGACCTGCAATTGAACCAGTAGGAAATTCTAAGCCAGATACGGAAATACTAATAGAATTATTCAAACTAATGGGATTCCCGCAAAAGTTTACTAATTCATCTGATGTATGGGACGAAATGAGAAATTTAGCGCCAATATTTAAAGGTATAACATATGAAAGATTAGAAAAAGGTCAAGGGATACAATGGCCTTGCCCTGATGAAAACCATCCAGGAACTGAATATTTGCATAAAGATGAAATGGAATCAAATTTACCGGGATACTTTGCTGGAGTCGACCATATCCCCCCAGCAGAAGAAATCGACAAAGAATATCCATACGTTCTAACTACAGGAAGAAGAAGATCAACCTATCATACTGGAACTCAGACATCTAGAGCAAGTGGATTTGATTTATTAGTTCCCGAGGAAAAAGCTGAGATAAATCCTGAAGATGCAAAAAAACTATTACTGAATGACAAAGAGAAAATTATAGTCGAATCCCGAAGAGGAAAATTAGAAGTAAGCGTTGAAATTACAAATCGTTCACCTGTTGGAACTATATTTATGTCTTTTGCATTCCCTGAATCAACAAGAACAAATGCACTCACCAGTGATGCTTACGATTTTATTACTGAAACACCAGAATTTAAAGCATGTGCTGTCAAAATAAAAAAAATAAGTTCAAATCATCTTTGATGACCAAAAAGAAGGATCTCCTGTATACGGATAATCGATATACTCTATAGTACTTAAAAGGGGAATATTATTTATATATTTATCTAGATTATTCAGTATAAAATTTACTATATCACTATTCTGAAGACTTAAAATTTTATCTCGATTAGGAAAATTTTCTAAAGTCAAATATCTGTCTTTTAATCTCAAATCTTCTAAAACATTTTTTTGTGACTGATCAAATAATAAATCTTCAGAAAGATTTATTAAAATTGCATTATCTTTAATCAAGTTCAACTCTCGATGGGAAATTAATGATTTTGAAGTAGGGCCTAATCTTACATGTATTGAAATAAAATCACACCTACTTAACAATAAATCAAGTGTCAAACGTCTAATCTTAGGATTAAGATATGACTGATTTCTATAAGCAATATCGCTGTAGTACACTTGAAAATTATTTTGTACTAATTTATTAGAGAGATTATAACCTATTTCTCCCAATCCAATAATTCCAAATTTAACATTTGAATGATCAAGGTTTTTACTTATTACAAAATTATTTATAACATTAGTAAAATCATCGGATACCAATGATGATATCGAACAAACTCTTATATTATCATTTCTTAATTTCTTCAGTATATTTGGGTCTATCTTGCACCCTAAAAGTTGTACATAATCAGGTAAGAATTCACCATCTTTATTTGAAGAGTATAATATGGCATTATCAGGATAATTATCTAATATTTGATCACAAAAAATCACTTGTGAATAATTTTGTGATATTTTAAATTTTAGTTCATCTATAATAAATGAATCTGTATTATTGCTAAATCCAACTCTCATAATCTTTAGTTTAGAATATTTTTTTAAATCTACCTACATAAATAACTGATTTGCGTTTAATTAAAAGGAATTTTCTGAGAAAATTAAGTGTATGCCCCTGTAGCTCAGTTGGATAGAGCGAAAGACTTCTAATCTTTAGGTCACAGGTTCGAATCCTGTCAGGGGTGCCATAACTTCTCTTATTTGAGTAAGAACTTGCGATTCCCTATCTTGAAACTTTATTAAGTTTCAAGGCAATTTTTATGGTAATTCAAAAAATTATATGTAATTATGTAATTTTCTGGAAAAGCAAAGTTGACGATACATAATAAATTTAATCAAAATTAAATAAAGAGGTATTTAGTTTGAAAATTGACTTATCACATAACACAAAAGCTTTAACCTTCGATCTATTTGGAACCGTTTTAGATTTGGGTGGTTCACTAAAACCTTACATACAAAACTTCCTAAATAATCATAATTCAAAAATTTCTTCTGATATCTTTTGGAATCAATTAAGGTATAGACAAAGGATAGAACAATATCAAGATTCTCTAATTGACATTGGCCATTCTGGTTATTTAGAAACAGCCAAAAAAGCATTTATATATACCTCTAAATTAAATAATTTAGAAGCAAATGATATTGATATTAAGTCTTTCATGGATGGTTGGAATTATTTATCTCCATTCCCTGAATGTGTAAATTCTATGAATAAATTGAGTGAAAAATATAATTTAGTAGCTTTATCAAATGGAGATTTATACTTTTTGGAACATCTAGTGAAAAACAGAATAAAGTTTGACTTTGATAAAATAATTTCGGTTGATGAAGTTGGATATTTTAAACCAAAACCTGGTGTTTACAGAAAAGCGGCACATAATTTAAATATGGAACCTAATGAAATAATAATGGTTTCTGCTAATAGCTTTGATGTTATGGGAGCTAGAACATGTGGATTAAGAGGAATATATGTTAATAGATATAACTTACCGTTTGAAGAAACTATAGAAAAATATAAACCAGATATTATTGTTTCTGATTTTAGTGAATTATTAACAGTTTTATCTTAATTATAAAATTCACATTTTTTTAATTTAATCGCCTTTATATCTATAATCCTCTTTTAGACCACTACAAAAACAAATTTATTAATGTAAAAAAGAAAAAAATCTATCATTAGATCACTATGTGTTATCAACAGCTGTTTTTTAATTAGAATTATTAAAAACAGTGCTAAAAATTATTAAATATTTTTAAGATTGAAAATTTAAAAGTTGAGTCAATCAAATTAATCTCTTACAAGGAGGTTTGAGGAGATTGAAAAAGTTAGATGTATATTACTGACCGACTCAACTTTTAATATTTTACAACTCAATATTCAAGAATTTATGAATAAAATATCAATTAATTATGAAGCTAATTTACTTTTTTGAAAATTGATCTTAATAATATCTTGACATACTAAAAAGATAATTTAAATAAATAATATGTATAAATTGTAAAATAGAATATTATGACTCAAAAAATATTAATAATTGAGGATGATAAATCCGTACAACAACTAATAAGAATGTACTTAGTGAATGATGGATTTGAAGTTATATTCTCTATGGATGGAAAAGAAGGATTAGATAAAGCTCTTAATGATAATCCTGATTTAATTTTGCTAGATCTTAATTTACCAAAAATTGACGGTATAGAAATTTGCAAAAAAGTTAGAACAAATTCTGACATCCCTATAATAATGGTTACTGCAAAAATTGAAGAATTAGATAGATTAGAAGGACTAGAAAATGGGGCCGATGATTATATTACAAAACCATTTAGTCCAAGAGAACTAGTTGCAAGAGTTAAGGCTGTATTAAGGAGAGTAAATACCTCTGGAAATAAACAAGTTCAGATTTCTGAAAATATTCAATCTGGAGATATTTATTTGAATACAGCATCGAGAAGAGTTAAGATCAAAGAAAAAAATGTTACCGTTACACCTACTGAATATAGATTACTAAATTTCTTTATAGAATCATCAGGTAGAGTAGTATCAAGAGAGCAAATAATAGAAAATGTTTTTGGATATGATTTTTCAGGTTATGATAGAACAGTAGATACGCATATTTCTAATCTCAGGAAAAAACTAGAAAATTCTGGATTAAGAAAAGGGGTGTTCTCCACAGTATACGGAATGGGGTACAGATTTGATAGCGATATTTCATAGCCTTCAAGTTCGGTTAACAATTGGTTTCGCTTCGATATTACTAATCGCTATTTCACTTGTATCGGGATATTCGGCTTATGTAACTAGAAGTGAAATTGTAGTTTTAAGAAATGAAATAGAAACTGTTAAAAATATTCGAGCTGAAGAACTTATCACAAAAACATACGAAGCTACAAATGATTGGGATGATGTACAGTATGCAGCACAACAAGTAGGGACTCTTTTTGGGTGGCATGTAATTATTGAAAATTCAAAAGGTAAAATTGTAGCCGATTCTCATAACCAACGTATAGGTGATGATTTAAAATCCAATATGTTTAAGCCAATCTATAAAAGACCGATTATCATCAATGGTAAAAATGCAGGATGGATGTTAATAAATGATAAGCCCAGGCATAATGCTATTATTCCTCAACCTGTTAGTCAAAAAATTATCTCTAACTCAAAAAATATTCAAAATACAAATTTAGAAGGTGAATTAAATAACAATAGCCAAAGAATAATTTCTGAAGTGCTTGAAGTTGTAGAGCCCCCTCTTACAGACCTTCAATCTACTTTTCAAAACGCACTAATTATAGCTGGTACAACTTCAGTTCTTGCAGGATTATTTATTGTTAGTATTTTTACTAGACAATCGCTTAAGCCAGTAAAATATCTAACTAAAGCTGCAAAAAAAATAGGTTCAGGAGATTTAAATTATAGAGTTAAGGTTGAAAGTGACGATGAGATAGGACAATTATCCAAAACATTCAATAATATGGCCAATGAGTTAGAATCTTTACAAAATGAACGTAGACAAATGACAGCTAATATTGCACATGAATTAAGAACACCCTTAACCAACATTAGAGGTTATCTTGAAGGTATACAAGATAAAGTATTGAAACCTAATAAAGAAAATATAGATACTTTATTCAATCAAACTTTACATCTTAATAATTTGGTTGATGACCTTAGGGTTTTATCCATGATAGAATCCGGAACTTTGAATTTAAATTTAAGTGAAGGAGATATCGTAAAAATAATAGAAATATCTGCAAAAGATTTTTATCCTCGAGCTAAAAATTCTGGTGTGAAAATTAATCTAGAATTACAAAATATAACTACAGAGAAAATTTATTTCGACGATACAAGGATGAGACAAATTATAGCTAACTTAATTGAAAATGCTTTCAGTTATAATTCTGAAAATAATGAAATCACAATCAGTTCAGAAATAAGTGATAACTACTATGTAATAAAAATAATTGATCAAGGTGAAGGAATACCAGATGAAGAAATAAATAAAATCTTCCATGAATTTTACAGAGTTGACAAATCTAGATCCAAAAAAACCGGTGGAGTAGGTTTAGGGCTTTCAATTGTAAAAAGTTTAGTAGAAGCACATAATGGTGAGATTTCCGTTAGTAGTAAAATCAACTCAGGAACAACATTCACTATTATGCTACCAATAATAAGTTAAATTATTGAGCGGTATATCCACCATCTATAGGTACACATGCTCCTGTAATAAACGACGCCTCATCTGAAACAAAAAAAAGTGCTGCATTTGCAATTTCTTCTGGTTCACCTAAGCGCCCCATTGGATGCAAAGACTCAAGTTTTTCTCTCATAGTATTATCATCAGTCAAAGTCTTAGTTAAAGATGTATAAGTAAACCCTGGGCAAAGAGCATTAATTCTTATATTAGATTTAGCAAATTTTACGGCCATATCTTTTGTGAACTGAACCACTCCTCCTTTTGAGTGAGGATAAGGATTGAATCCATCACTTAGTCCCTCTGCATACCCCACCAATCCTATTATTGAAGAAAGATTTAAAATTGAGCCATAACCATTTGATAACATTATTTCCGAAACATATTTTGACATCATCACTGTACCCTTAAGATTAATATCTATTACCCAATCCCACTTCTGTTCGAAACTCCAATTATCAGGAGCATATCTAGGGGTTACACCAGCACTATTTACTAAAATATCTATCTTCCCAAAATATTCTTCACATTGATCAACTATTTTTTTACATCCATCACCGTTAGATACATCTCCTTGAATCACTTTGCTATCAACACCCATCTTATCTATTTCTAATTTAATTTTATTACATCTGGATTCATCAATATCAACTAATGCTATTTTTGATCCTTGTTTAGCAAACAAACGAGAAATAGACTCACCTATTCCTGAGCCTGCACCAGTTATCAGAGAAACTTTATCATTTAGTTTGAACATACATACCCCTAAATTGTATAAAAAGACAATTGACTATTATGTAAATATATTTATATTTATAGTAACTCAGAATCTTTATACATCAGGTTAATTTTTATCTTTGAAAAATATTAATTCAAACAATAATGCTGATTTAGCTAGCCCAATAAAAAGACTATACGCATTTATTTTAGATGTAGGGATAATTGTTATGATAATTTTTATGGTGGCTCCTATTTCTAAAGGCTTTATGTTTAGTTCTAACTCAACATTTTTAGACTTGATCTTCATCCTTAGTTATTTTGTAATTCCTACTGCAATAAAAGGTAAAACATTAGGAAAATGGATTACGGGGATTAAAGTAGTCGATTTGGAAGGTTATCTGCCTGGCCCAAAAGCTATTCCTAGAGAAATCGCAGGGAGATTTGTCTCCTTAATAGTAATAGGTATTGGAGTGTTATGGATTATATTTGACAAAAAAAATCAATCATGGCACGATAAGATTGCCGGTACAATAGTGATAGAAGATTCAAATTTTTCTCTATTTAATAAATTATTTTCTCGATCAACACCAGACAAAAAAAATAAATGAGTATTTCAAAGATAATAAAAAAACAAATGGCAGACAGTTCTTGGATAAGAAAAATGTTTGAAGAAGGAAATAAACTTAGAACTATTCACGGAAATAAGAATGTTTTTGATCTTTCATTAGGGAACCCACTTCTTGAACCGCCTAAAGAATTCAAAAATAATTTATTGGAAATTATGAATGATTCACAAAATGGATCTCACAGATATATGCCTAATGCAGGATTCATGGATGTTAGAGAAAAAATTGCAGAAAATATTAGTCAAGAAACAAAAATCAATTTCTCGGGAAACGAAGTTTTAATGACAGTTGGTGCTGCAGGTGGTATCAATGTAATTTTAAAATCTATTTTAGATGAAAAAGATGAAGTAATTATTATTTCACCATATTTTGCTGAATATATATTTTACATACAAAATTTCAAAGGAAAAGTTATTGTTATACAATCGGATGAATTATGGAATCCTGATATAGAACAATTGAGAAACGCAATAACAAATAAAACTAAAGCTCTAATAGTCAATTCACCTAATAATCCAACCGGAGCTATTTATAATGAATCAGTAATAAAATCAATAGGGAAAATTTTATCGGACGCAGAAATAAAATACCAAAATGATATTTACCTTATTTCTGACGAACCTTATAGAAAAATTATTTTCGATAAAACTGAATATCCATTTATATATAAACATCACAATAATTCTATTGTTGCAACCTCTCACTCTAAAGATCTGGGTTTAGCAGGAGAAAGAATAGGTTATATATGCCTGAACCCTAAGATAAATAATAAACCAGAGTTACTGGATGCTCTAAACTTTTCTATCAGAACACTTGGTTTTGTTAACGCTCCTGCATTAATGCAAAAAGTAGTTTCCAAAATACAAAATTCTTCTGTGGATATAAGCATATATAGAAAAAAACGAGATTATTTATATGAAGAATTAACTAAAATAGGATACGAATGTTTTAAACCACAAGGAGCTTTTTATTTATTTCCTAAATCACCTTATAAATCAGATGAAAAATTTGTTGAAAAGCTAAAAGAGTATCTAGTTCTAGTAGTTCCTGGAATAGGTTTTGGTTGCCCAGGATATTTTAGGGTTTCATATTGCGTTGAAGATTCAGTGTTGGAAGGATCAATAAAAGGATTTAAAAAAGCTTTTGAATCTACTGAATAGATTCTTTTAACCCACTTCCTGTTATAGGTATTACCACTTTTTCATGCTTGGATATTAATTTATTCCTAACTAGTTCTGAAAGTACTGAAAAAGAAAAGGCACTTGTTATTTCACTAAAAATACCTTCATCCATAGCTAAGTTCTTTTGCCAAAATAATGCTTCTTCGTCTTCCGTCGATACTGCATAGCCATTAGATGATTTAACAGCATCAACAATTTCATTTAATCTAGGAGGATTTGAAACAGATATACCTGAACCCAAAGTTTTTTTTGATGAATCAAATTTCCAACTCATATTGTTATAAGCAGCAACTATTGGTTGAATGTTCTTAGATTGAGCTACATGTAAATGAGGGATTTTTATATTAGTGGTTTGGTTAATTTCTAATAATCCTCTCCAGGTTCCCAGTAAAAGAGATCCATTACCAGTAGGAAAAATTATATGGTCAATATTATCTAATTCTTCAACAATCTCATATGAAAAACTTTTCATACCTTCAGTGAAATATGGAGAAAGATTATGTGACAAATATGGTATTTGTTTTATTTTTGAATATTTTTTAGCTTCTATCATTGAATTTTCTCTAGGGCCTTTAATTTTATGTAGATTAGCTCCAAAAATTGAAATTTGATCTAACTTACCTTTACCAGCAGAATCAGGAACAAAAATATGTGCTTCGATACCACATGCAGCAGAATATGCTGATAACGAAGCTCCTGCATTACCAGAAGAATCTTCAACAAATTTTTTAATGTTTTCTTTTTTTGCAATATTTATAACTAATGAACTACCTCTGTCCTTAAAAGAACCTGTAGGAGAAATATATTCAAGCTTTGCAAATAGATTTTTTAATCCCAACCTATTAGCAATGTTATCTATTTTAATTAGAGGTGTATTTCCTTCTCCTAAAGTGAAGATACCTAGATCCTTAGAAGTTTTTATTGATTTTATAGGATCATATTTTTCATCTGATATATTCACACAAATTAATAATGATTTACACTTTTCACAATAAATAGTAGAAACTGATTTGCTTTTTTGAAATGTGCTACATTTGTAGCATTTTAATGAATAGTTTTGCATGAATAGTACCTTAGTAAAATTATGTATGAAATAAAATAATAAATCAAAGAAAAAGTTTTATTTTCATTTCAAATAAATTAAAAATTTATTATTATTTATAGAAGAAACTATGAACTTAAAAAACTGTCACAATTTTAAAGATTTTAGGAAACTTGCTAAAAAAAAGCTTCCATCACCTATATTTCACTATATCGATGGAGCAGCAGAAGATGAAACCACTCATCAAAGAAATACTAGCGCATATAATGATGTTGATTTAGTCCCAAATGTATTAAGAGGAGTTGAAAACATTGATTTATCAACTACTATTTTTGGTAAAAAATTAGATTTACCTTTTTATTGTTCTCCAACTGCCCTGCAAAGGCTTTTTCATTATGATGGAGAAAGAGCTGTAGGAAAAGCTGCTCAAAAATTTAATACTATGTTTGGAGTTTCAACCTTAACAACAGTACCTGTAGAAGAATTAGGTGGAATTGAAGATACACCAAAAATGTTCCAATTTTATTATCATAAAGACCATGGTATTAATGACGCTATACTTGAAAAGGTAAAAGCTTCAAATTTTGATGTCTTAGCCTTAACTGTTGATACTATTACTTCCGGCAATCGAGAAAGAGATCTATATACAGGGTTTACTTCTCCTCCTCAATTGACCTTATCTAGCTTATACAGCTTCGTATCCAAGCCTATGTGGGGCTTGAATTATGTATTCAGGGATAAATTTGAATTACCTTTACTAAAAGACAGTGTCAGTGAACTTTCTAATGTAGCTACTTCAATTGGAAGTTATTTTTCAAGAATGTTAGATCAATCAATGAACTGGAATGATGCAGAAAAACTTTCATCTGATTGGGGTGGGCATTTTGCTCTGAAAGGAATCATGAGTGTTGAGGACGCTAAACGAGCGGTTGATATTGGGTGTACCGGTATTATAGTCTCAAATCATGGAGGTAGACAACTTGATGGTTCAAGATCAAATTTTGATCAACTAGCTGAGATCGTTGATGCCGTTGGAGATAAAATTGACGTTATTTGTGAAGGTGGAATTCAAAGATCAACACATATGCTTAAAGCCTTATCCATAGGCGCAAAAGCTTGTGCTGGAGGAAGATTATACTTATATGCTTTAGCTTCTGCTGGTCAAAAAGGAGTTGAAAAATCTTTAGGTCTTTATAAAACAGCTTTAGAGAGAGATATGAAGCTGATGGGCTGCTCCAAGATCAGCGATTTAAATAGAAGTAATTTACGATTTAGATAAAAATTCCAGTATAAATCTGGTGAACATAAATTACTAATAATTATAATTTATATTACTTTCATTAAACTTATTATTAGCAGCATTAAGGGATTTCCCTTCTGATATCTCCCATCCAAGTTGAGGTAAAATCTTTTCAAAAGCATTCAAAAGAGTAAATACATTAGATGGATTACAAGATTCTCCCATAAGTCCAATTCTAATTACTTTACCTTGAAATTCTCCTAATCCTCTTCCTACCTCAATAGAATACTCTTCAAGTAATCTATTTCTTAATTCAACATCGTTTATATTTTCAGGAATACTAATCACTGTAAGCTGATCTAGTCTATCTTTTTCTGATATAGGTAATTCAAGACCTAATGCTATTAATCCTGCCCTTAAGCCTTCTGAAACTTTTTTATGTCTATCCCATCTATTTTCCAAACCTTCATCCATGACTAATGATAAAGCTTCTCTCAAGGCGTATATCATATTTACAGGCGCAGTATGATGAGGTTTTTTGTCATACCAATAATCTATAATCAAAGAAAGATCAAAGTACCATGAAGAAGGTAAAGTCTTTCGATTTCTTATGTAATCCAAAGCATTATCACTAATCGATACCGGACTAATACCTGGTGGAGCAGCTAAACATTTTTGTGATCCACCATAAGCATAATCTATATCCCACGAGTCAAAATTCAATTCGCTACCAGATAAAGAAGTAACAACATCCGTCATAAATAATGCATCAAACTTATGTGTCATTTCAACTATTTCATCTAAAGGTTGAAGAACACCTGTTGAAGTTTCAGCATGTATAGAAGAAACAAGTTTTACTCCAGAATTGTTTTTTAAAGTATCATAAAGTAATTGAGGATTCATAGATTTTCCCCATTCACTCCTGATAGGAATAACTTCCAGTCCCAATCTTTCAGCCATCATAATTTGTCGTTCACAAAAATGTCCATAACTACAAATTATTACTTTATCACCTCTCTCTGCCAAATTAGTAAATCCAGCTTCCATGCCCGCAGATCCTGCACCAGATACTATAGCCACATTTTGCTCAGTCTTAAAGACTTTAGATAACATTGGAATAATTTGATCCAGTAATTCAAAAAATGCAGGGTCTAAATACCCTACAACAGGCAATGACATAGCGTTAAGAACCTTCTGGTTGGCCGAACTAGGCCCTGGACCTAAAATAGTTCTCTTAGGCATTTTTAAGGGGTTATATTTCATTTTTTATCTCTAAATAATCAGATTTTATACATCAAAAACCACATATATCTATGAAGATAATTGAATGCATCTAAATTATTATTACTAGATGTTAAACAATTTTCAATTTCTAAAGGACAAGAAATATGGATTTAGGACTTAAAGGTAAAATTGCAATAATTACTGGAGGGACGCATGGAATAGGTAAGGCAGCAGCACTTTCCTTATCTAGAGAAGGGGCAATGGTTGCTATCGCTGCAAGGACTAAAAGTGATCTAAATAAAGCATGCAATGATATTACTAATGAAACTGGAAATGAAGTGATCGGAGTCCCAACTGATGTAAGAAATGAATCTATGGTCGAAAATTTAATTAAAACCGTCATAAAAAAATGGGGCAAAATAGATATTCTAGTAAACAATGCCGGAACTTCGTCATCATATAAATTAGATGAAATGACTAATGAAATTTTAACTGAAGATTTGGAACTCAAAGTTTATGGAGCTATTTTTTGTGTTCGCCATTCCATTAATTATTTAAAAAAATCAAAAAATGGATCCATTATCAATATAACAACACCTGGTGGGAAACATGCTTTTACAGGACCTGGTAATCAACCAACATCCCTTTCTAGAGCTGCTGGTATATCTTTAACAAAAAGTTGGTCAAAAGAATTCAGCCAGCACAATATACGTGTCAATACTGTATGTGTTGGAAAATTGAAAAGCAGGCAAAATAGAAATAGATGGAAATTAATTAATGAAAAAGATCCAACTTACACTCTGGAAAAACACTGGGAAACAGAAGGCACAGATGTCCCATTAGGTCGTGTCGGAGAAGCTATCGAAGCTGGTGATGTAATATGCTTTTTATCTTCAAGCAGATCTAGCTACGTAACTGGAGCTTCAGTTAACGTTGATGGAGGTACTTCACCAGTAGTATAAAACTATTTTTTTCTTGCTTCAGAAATAGATTCTAATCTTGATATGATCATTTCTTGTGCTGATAAAATGTTTTTGTCTTCACCTTTCCAAATTTCAAGGGCTGATGCTAATATAGCTCTACCATAAGAAAAAGTCAGATTATAATTTATATCAAAGCTTTTAGATAACTCACAAATTTCTTTAAGGTTATTAGTAGCAGATATATCACTCTGTCCTCCTGAAAGAAATGCTACACCTCCAATATCATTAGGAAGATTCTTATTTAAACACTCTAATGTATTTTGTGCTATTTTTTTATTTTGAACAAAAGTACCATTTTGTTGTCCAGGCAAAATCATATTAGGTTTTAATATAATAGAATCAACAGAAACATTATAATAATTTATTTGATCAAATAATTCTGATAAAACCCTATCTGTAGTTGAAAAACATTGCTCAATTGTATGATCTCCATCCATTAATATCTCGGGTTCAACAATTGGAATCATTTCTTGTTCTTGCACTACTGAAGCGTAAATAGCCAATAATGTTGTATTAAATTTAATTGCTTTATTTGAAGGGGTATCAGAAGAAATACTGAATACCGATCTCCATTTAGTGAAATTGGAACCTAGATTTTTATAATGAATCAAATTCTCTTTTAGGCCATCTATTCCTTTGGTAAAAAATTCACTATTGGAAAAAGGTAATTCTTCAACACCTTCATCAACTTTTATACCAACTTTAATCCCTGATGATATAAGTAAATCTGAGATTTTATTTGAATCATAAAAATTCTCTAAAGTTTCCTTATATAAAATCACACCTGAAACATATTTATTTATTCCATTTGTAGAAAGTATTAAGTCTCTCCACATTCCCCTATTTTGTTCTGAACCAGATAAATCTATTTCCTCTAGTCTTCTGTTCATTGTAGAAATACTTTCGTCTGCAGCAAGAATACCTTTAGGATATTCGACTAAAGATAAAGCTATTTCTTTCATTTTTGACATATAAATATTGTCTCCATTTTTTAACAAATACTTACTAACTGACTAAGTAATATTTATCAGTTAAATGTAAAATACATGATAAATATTACTTTAAAAATAATAACTTTGATAGAGGATTATTTGAAAAAAATAGGGATACTAACAGCGGGTGGAGATTGCCCAGGATTAAATGCAATAATTCGTTCAGTAGTGATTAGTGCTAATCTTATCAATATGGAAGTCATCGGATTTTTAAATGGTTTTGCTGGGTTAAATGAAAATCAATATCGTAATCTGTCACCTAGAGATGTTGAAGATATAATAGACAGAGGCGGATCTATATTAGGATGCTCAGGAAAAAACCCTTTTATAGAAGAAAATAAAAAAAATTGCTTAGAAAATTTTAAAAATTTAAATTTGGAGGGAGTAATTGTAATTGGTGGAAATAGTTCTATGGGAACAGCATTTTTAGCCCATAAGGAAGGAATCAATGTTATAGGAATACCAAAAACTATTGATAATGACGTTTTTGGAACTGATATAACCGTAGGTTTTGATACCGCTGTACAAATCGCAACTGAAGCTATTGATAGACTTAAAACTACGGCTCAATCTCATGACAGGATAATGGTAGTTGAAACAATGGGTAGAGATGTTGGATGGATTGCTGTAGCATCAGGAATAGCTGGAGGAGCAGATTTAATAATCACCCCCGAAAAAGCTATTGATCCTGACAAACTTGTCAAATCAGTAAAACGTATAAATAAAAATAGTGGAAATAACTCCAATGTGATAGTAATTGGTGAAGGAGCTAAATTTATTAACGATCAGGAACAAACAATAACCTCTAGACCAGATGGTTCAAAAAGACTTGGTGGAATAGGAAATAGATTGGCTGAATTTATTTCAGATCAAACAGGATTTGAGACTAGAGTTTCTGTCATAGGTCATCTTCAAAGAGGTGGAACTCCAACTACTAGAGATAGATTACTAGCAAGTAGATTTGGTGTTTTTGCTACAAAATCTTTAAGTAAAGGAGAGGGTGGATTTATGGTAGCTGACAAAGGAAGAACAATCATAAAACAACCTCTAAAACTAGTCGCAAATAAGATAAAAAAAGTTGACCCTCAATTACTTGAAACAGCAAGATCACTAGAAACTATTGCTTTTTGAAGTATTAAACTAGTCCTTTTTTATTTAATAAAAAGTATAGTAGATCAATACCTTCTTTATTTTTCTTAGGTGTCTCAAAAGCAAAACACAATCTAGCGCAATTTTTCCCATCATTATTAGGTGCAAAATTAGGTCCAGCTAAATAACCTACCCCTTCTGAAAAAATTTCATCTCTAATTATTGATAAATCAATTTCTTCAGGTAGTGTAAGCCATAAATAACATCCACCTTCAGGATTAGACCATTTAGCTCCTGTATTTGAAAAATTTTTTTCTAAAGATTCTGTCATAGCATCCTTCTTTTGTTTTAAAAGAGGATTAAATTTATTTCTGTGTGCATCAAGATTATTTTTTAGAAAACCTTCTACAGCGTATGAACTAAAAAGACTAGGACCACTTCCGTGCCTAAAGCTCATAGCTCTTCTAGTAACCTCTTCAGAAGCTATAAAATACCCAAGCCTTAGACCAGGAGCTAAAAGTTTAGAATAAGAACCTATATAAATAGCTATACCTGAATCATCCAATGATCTGAAAGGAGGTTGTGTTACACCTTCAAATCTTAAATCTACATAACACTCATCTTCAATAATAGGGATTCTATATTTATGAGCTATTCTTAATATTTCTTTTTTTCTTTCAAGAGGTAAAGTTGGCCCCATAGGATTTTGATGTTCTGTTATCGTATACAAATATTTTGGAATTCTATTTTGTTTAACTAGATTTATAATCAAATCCTCTAATTGATCTGGAATAATGCCACTTTCATCTACAGGAGTACCTACTATGTCAGCTTTAGCCTTTTTTAGTTGATTGAAAGTTCCACCATATACGTATTGTTCTGTAATAACTGTATCTCCAGGATTAGTTAATGCGTGAATAATTAGTTGTATGGACTCACCTGAACCGTTTGTAATAATAATCTCATCTGGATTAATATCTATAGTACGATCTTTCTTAAGTTTAATGGATGTATACTCTCTCAATTCTTCTGATCCCTTAACATGTGGGTAATAAGCCATTTCTCGGTTTATTTCATCCCCCCTAGAATCAATAGCAGTTTGAAGGGCATTTACTAATCCATCCATTGGTAATGTCTCTGGAGCTGGATAAGCTACAGCAAAATCATATTTCGCATGTTCAACTACACTTAATTCAGTATCCTCAGAGTTTTCAGTAAATAATCCTGTGTAATCGAATTTTTTCATATCTATACCTTATTTTCAAAAAATGTTTCGTTCTAGATTTTACTCTAATATTAATTACATGTTTGTGCTCACAGTAATCTTTTTTATACTAAATAAAATTTTTTAAACCACTTTTAAAACTGATTAATAATATCCATCTTATTAGGGGCTTGACTAAAGGGTTAAAATTAATAATTGAGTGCTTTTTAATAACGTACAAAAAAATCATTTGAATAAAAGGAATATTTGTTGCCAAAACGTAAAAAAACTAATTTTGAACCTAATTCTGTAGAAGATAGTGTTCTAGAAGATTATAAATTGACATTATCTAGAGAGTCTATGATGGAAGATGAAGATCTTCTCGTAGAAGATGCTGGAGCTACAGCTGTAACTAGATCAGAACTAGATATGTGGGAAGCTGCTAGATCTATGAATGAAAATATTACTGCTCCTGCTCAACCTACTCATGATTCTGAACTAAGTGAAGATACTGTAAGAATGTATCTTAGAGAAATAGGTAGAGTAGATCTTTTAACAGCAGATGATGAAGTTGTCTTAGCTAGGCACATTGAAGTTTCACAATGGTTAGATAAACTAGAAAAGGAATTAATAGGCCCGGATAATCAAAAAATCAAACCACCTCCAAATGAAATCGTTGCAAAAACTTTTGAGAACATTTTTATTCGATCTAAAATACTAAAAAAAATATATAAATTTTTAGATATTAAAGAAAAAGATACTTTAAAAGCTTACGTCCAAAATGATAAATTTAAATTTTTAATAGAAGAAGCACGTAAAGGATATAAACTTCCTTATGGAGGTAGCCTAAGTGAATTGGATAAAAAACAATTCGCTGAATACATAGCTGACACTTATAATGTTAAGGAAAAAATAGCAGAAAAAATTAATCCTCAAAATTTTGATGAACTATCTTTAGATAAATTAGAATCTTTTCTATCTAAAGAACTAGGGATGAAATCTGGAAAAATCGAACCTCTTGCAAAGTTATTCAAAATTCTATCGGATAATGGTAATGCTACTTATGATACTTTTCTCAGGTTATTTGCCTATGGTAATAAAAATGAAGATGAATCCTTTGAAGATGCAGAATTACGATTCCATAAAATGATTTCAGATATTTCTTCTATCTCAAGGATGTTCCCTAATGATTTTTTGGATATGATTGATGAAAAATCTGAGATTAGAAATATTTTTGAAGAAACAAATAAGGATGACCTTATAAAAATTCTAGTTCCATTAGATCCTATTTTTGCTACACATTTTCTAAGAATTGTTGATGAGGGAAATAAAGCCAGACGTCATCTAGGAGAAGCTAATCTAAGATTGGTAGTAAGCGTAGCAAAAAAACATTTGAACCGAGGACTGTCGATGCTAGATCTCATCCAAGAAGGAAATATTGGGCTTATGAGAGCAATTGAAAAATTCGATTTTAGAAAAGGTTTTAAATTCTCAACATATGCTACATGGTGGATCAGACAAGGGATAACTAGAGCAATAGCAGATCAAGCTAGAACTATTAGAATCCCTGTACACGTTGTGGAAACATTAAATAAAATAATGAGAGCAAGAAGAGAACTAGGACAAGAGTTAAACAGAGAACCGACTGTAGAAGAAATTGCTATGAAAGTTGAATTGCCTATTTCTAGAGTTACAGAAATTTTACAAATGTCTAATGAGCCAGTTTCACTTGAAACACCTATTGGGGAAGAAGGAGAAAATGAACTAGGTGACTTGATTCAAGATAACAAAGCACCTGCCCCAGCGGATGTTGCAGCTCAATCTTCTATGACTCAAGAAATAGAACGAGTTCTTGAAAATCTTTCTGATAGGGAACGAAGAGTATTAAGACTAAGATTTGGTCTAGCTGATGGAAGACCAAGGACCTTAGAAGAAATCGGAGGAGAACTCAGCCTTACAAGGGAACGAATTCGTCAGATAGAAAGAAAAGCTTTAAATAGATTACGAATTGATAAAAGTGTAGGAGAATTACGAGAATTGCTTATTTAAGTAAGCGAATTATTAATGAAATCTAACAATAGAGTAAATATTAATTCAAATTCAAGATTTGATTACCTACTTGACGATAAATTTTTGAATTTAATCTCTAACCTTCACGATAAATTCTCTGAAAGAGTATATGGAGCAAGAGAGGAGCGGTTAAACTCAATTAATAATGCAAGTAAGTCTCAAACAACTTTTGTAAAATCAGAAAAAAAAATTCCTTCAGAATGGAAAATTAAAAATATACCTGATGAATTAAAAATCCCAGGAATAGAAATCTCTGGTCCGGCACATATAACACCGATGTTCATTAATGCTATCAATCCAGGACCAGATGGACAACGAGCTATAGGTTATTTGGATGACGATGAAGATTCTGCAAGTCACAGGTTAAATGATACATTAAATGCAGCAGAGAACAGAAAAAAGGCTGTAGAAAGAAGCCTAAATTACTATGATCAATCTAAGAGTAAGAACTATGAAATTTCTAGTGGAACAATACCATTTTTTATGCACAGAGAGAGAGGCCTACATTTAGATGAAAAAGATGTACTTATAGATGGGAATCCTATCTCTGCTACTTTATTTTCCACTGCCCTAACTCTTTATAATGCAGGCCAATCTCAACATGAGAGAAATCAAGGTATATATATCTATATCCCAAAAACAGAATCAGAGAAGGAAACAAAACTATATAAAGATATTTTTGATGAAATTAGAAATGACGTAACAAATCTAAAAGATGCAACAATAAGAGCTATAATTTTAGTGGAATCTTTTCCATTAATTTGGTCGATGGAAGAAGCTCTATATAATCTAGGTGAATATGGCGCAGGATTAAATGCAGCTAGATGGGATTTAAAGGCTAGTCTTTTAGAATACGTAATGTCTGACCCTAAATCAGTTTGGCCTGACCGATTCAATGTGGATGTAAAAAGTACACCATTTATAGCGAATATATTTAGGAGATTAGTTGCTATCTGCAAAAAGCATGATGGTGTAGCAATAGGTGGAATGGCTACAGCTCTGCCTCATAAAAATCCAGAAATAAATGAAATAGCAGCTCAATCAATTAAATCAGATAAGGTTTGGGAAGCAGAATTAGGATTCATTAGAGCTTGGGTAGCTCATATTTACCATATGACACCTGCATCAGAACCGTTTAAGAATTTTTCAGAAAAAAGACTTAATTCTTCCACTTCTTCAGATCCAAGTGATTACCCTATTAGTATAGAAACACCTGTAGGTGAAATTACAGGAGAATGTACTAGACAGAATGCTAGAGTACTGCTCGAGTACATTGAAGGGTGGCTAAACGGTAGAGGAGCAAAAGGAATTGACAGATTGGCTGGAATACCGGGTGAAAGACCAGCACTTATGGAAGATTTAGCAACAGCAAGAATGTCGGCAGCACAAATAGCACAAAGAATTATACACCAGTCTAAATGTGAAGATATTAATCAAAAACATGATCCAATTTTTGTAAAATCATTATTAATAAATGAATGTGAAAATATAATATCATCTTCGGGAAAAAATATTAAAAGTTCAGAAATAAATAGATATAAAAAATCTCTTAATATAGCTAGTAAATGGATAAAAAATTATACTGAATTTAACTTTAGATCATTAGGATCTTATTCGATTTCAGAACTTGATGAAATTGGTTCTAATGAACAGTCGATTCATTAAACTTTTGTAGACCACTTCCTTAGACTAATCATTTCTCTTGGAGGATTTAAATTAGAACCAAAACTGGTATATGAAACTTCTGCTATATATATAGAGCGATCTGAATCTATTGCAAGACCATGAGGAGCAATAAATTGGGTAAAATCTTCCCCCAATGTACCATTTCCAAAACGAGAAATTCTATTCCCTTCTTTGTTTAGTATTTCGATCCTTAATCCTAAATTTGGAACTCCATCTTGAACAGGTGGAGGACCTGCTTCAGCTACAATTAGTTGATATTTCTCTAGACCTTCTGTAATTGCAATAGGCCTATGCATATGTTTGAAAAATTTAAATTCTCCATCTAAATTAAAATATTGAAGCCTAAAATTTTCTCTGTCACAAATAACTACAGTATCATCTCCATAAAAAGCTATATTATGAGGTAATGAAAATTGACCTGGAAGTGAACCAGGTTCTCCCCAAGAAAGAAGTAAATTTCCTTCAGAATCATATCTATGTACTCTTGAGTTACCATAACCATCAGTAATAAATAAATCTCCTGACTCAGGATGAATAGCAATATCTGTAGGTTGATTAAATGGATCTCCTTGTTGTTTAGCTCCAGGATTATTTGTGTCTCCTAATTGCCATATCAAGTCACCATTTTTAGATCTTTTTTGAACAAAATGAGCCATATCGTCTACAAGGTATAAATTATCCTCATTATCAATTTTTATTCCGTGCGGTCTTATAAATTCACCTTCACCCCATGTATCAAGAAAATTACCATCTTTATCAAAAATTATTAAAGGATATTTTCCTCTGTTAAATACATAAACATTATCCTTAGAATCCACTGCTACTGAAGTAGCTTCCTTAAAAAACATTGGATGAGGTAATTTTGCCCAGTATCTAACTGGTTCATAAAGGATATTTTCTTCTATATTCATATTAATTTACTTTTATCCATTTTCTTAAACTAACAACTTCACCTAAAGGGAGTATCTCTAATCCTGAATTCTCTGGTTTTGAAAAATAAGCTGTCCATGCAACCTCAGCTACATAAATAGACCCATTTGAATCAGTACTAATACCATGAGGAGATGTAAATTGATCCAATCCTTCTCCAGGTAGAGAATCTCCAATTTGTTTAATTATATTACCATCTGAATCCAATATCGAAACTTTTGCTCCTAAATTTGGGACTCCTTGTTGTACTGGAGGAGGTAGCATTTCACCAACATAAATTTTATCATCACCATTTTTACCTTCAGTAATAGACATCGGATGATGTATATGAATTTCATTTACAAATTCTCCTTTAGTTGAGAAAAATTGAATTCTAAAATTTTCTCTATCACAAACCGCTACCTTGTCTTTACCCACCATAGTTATATTGTGAGGTAAAGAAAATTGACCAGGTTCTGTTCCGGGTTCTCCCCATGAAATTATATGTTTACCATCGGAGTCGAATTTATGAATTCTTGAGTTCCCATAACCATCAGATACAAATAAATCCCGAGTTAAAGGATCGATAGCAATATCTGTCGGTCTGTTGAACATTCCTCCGCTCTGCCATTCACATGGCTTCCCTTTTTCTCCTATAGTAAATAAAATCTCACCATCATTATTTCTCTTTTGTACAAAGTGACCATCATCATCAACTAAATATAGATTGTCATCTGCATCTATTTCTATACCATGAGGCCTAATAAAATCTCCATGACCCAACCCACGTAAAAAATTTCCATTTTTATCAAAAATAGCTATAGGATGATTTCCTCTATTAAATACATATACGTTATCTTTCGAATCTACCGCAACAGATGTGGCATCTCCAGCAAAAGAAACTCCCATTGGTATTTTTGCCCACATATCTACAGGGCGAAATTTAGTATTCTTATCTACAATATCTTTCATACTTTATTCTTTTTTTTATAAATTCAATTTAAACTTTAATGCTTTGATTACTATGTATCATTATATTCATTAGAATGTTAACTCTGAATTAGATATTTTAGTAAAAAACAAGGCTAAATTTATCCTAAAGAAAATTTTGGTGAGCTAGATTTGAAAAATATATATAGAGGTTTACCTATAGCAATTATTGCATTTTTATCAACAGGTTTACCAATCGGTATGGCTCAATATTCATTCGGTGAATTTTCTTTTCCACTTATTAATGAATTTGGATGGAGTCAAACTGAATTAAATTTTGGACTTTCGATGGCTTTCATTTCTAGTATAATAGCTCCTTTTCTTGGAAGGATTTCAGACAAAATAGGAATAAAGCCTGTCATGATTGTTTCTATGATTATGATAGCGTTAGGATTTGGTCTTAGACCCTTAATATCCGAATTATGGCATTGGTATTTTCTAAGTGCATTAGTATTTGCAGGCTTTCCTGGTACAACAGTTTTACCTTCAGGGAAATTAGTAGCTGCTTGGTATCCCTCCAATAGAGGAAGAGTAATGGGAGCGGTCACAGCAGGTAATAATTTTGGTGGTGTGTGTATACCACCAATAGCAGCATTTTTTATAACATACTATAGTTGGGAATTAGCTTACATATTTTTTTGTATGATAATCGGATTATTATGCATAATGACCTTTTTTATAGTCTCTGACGATCCTAATTTAATAAAGAAACAAATGAAAAAGGCTGGTAAAGATTTGAAGTATATTTCAAAAATTGTAGAAAATAAACCTTCTGGAAAAACACTAAAAGAAGCCCTTTCAAAAAAAAATTTTTATCTAATGACTTTTGCTTTAACTGGTGCTTGCTTTACATATCAAGGTGTATTAACACAACTGAGACAACATTTCGAAGAGAGTGGATTCTCCCCTGCTACTGCTACTGCAGGCTTAACCACAGTGGCATTTATGGGAATCGGTTCAAAACTGTTTTTCGGACGAATTAGCGAAAAAATTACCGCTAAAAAAGCTACAATCATAGCTATATTTTTTCAAACAATAGGAGTAATAATTTTTTCATTATCAAATAATAATATAATTCTATGGATTGGTATTTTTATTTTCTCTTTGGGATTTGGAGGATTAGGCGCATTGATAGTATTGCTGGTACAAGAATTATATGGAATGGTTGAATTTTCATCAATTATGGGGATTATATTATTAGCAAATATAATCCCAGGGACGTTCTCATCACTTTTGGCAGGTGCAATTCATGATAAAACAAATTCTTTCGATTTAGCATTCATGATAATAGGTATAATATTTATCACTTCAATGATCTCACTATTATCAATTAATCAAAAAGAAAGATACTAGATTGATTTATTCAAACTCATTCCATATTGATTTAGCATAACTAAGCGATTTTTCATCGTGATACCATTGGTCACCACCCCATGAACCTTCTATAGCCATATATCCCTTATATTTAGCATCAGCCATTGCACTAATAGCATAGCGATAGTCAATATCACCATCAGGTAAAGGTGTTCTAATATATACTGATCTATTATTTTCTGGGTGATAAATTCTAAATAAGTTCTTACAATGCCAGTATTTAGAAATTGAAGCCATTTTAGAAATTGATTCATCAAAATCTTCTTCTGGAACATCATAATTCCACATAATATTACCTAAATCAGGATTAATACCAAAATTTTTTCTATCAACCATTTCATGTATTAACAATGCAGACCAGGAATTATCTACCGGAGAATTCTGATGAACTTCAACGGTTAAGTTAATATCAGAATCTTTAGCTATATCACATGATTCCTTAAAAGTTTCTGAAAGCTTATCAAATACCCAAAGTGTAGCTTCTTTAGAACTATCCTGTGAAATTGGCCAGCCATGTTGACTCCCAGGAAGAGATCCAGGTGGATGTCCAGGATTTCGTGGAGGTGAACTTAATGCACCATTAACTATTTCTGCATTTGTCCATTCAGCATATCTTATAGATTGGTTTAATTTTTTTATATTCGCAGGTCCATTTTGAGCATCAGTTAGAGAACCTCCCGATCTAATAGCACCTACAACTAAACCATGAGATTCTAATTTTTTTACAAATTCTTTCAATTTATTCTTATCATCAACTTTATTAAAAACTTCATAACCGAACTCGATTGAATCAAATCCCGTACTTTTTACCTTAGATAAAAAATCGTCAGTATAATTTTCAACTGATAAATTCCAGCTGTCTTCTGATTGAGGAAATAAAGTAAATCTCCTATGAGCGTAACAAAATCGCATTTTCAATACCTTTACTTGATAGAATCTATAGATAAAAAAGAGTGTAACATCTTCTAGATTTCAAAACAGGCTTAGAATAAATGAAAATAACCGATTTAAGGGTTTATCTTGTTAAACCAGAAAAAAATAGTAGAACTTGGATTTTTGTAGAGATAGATACAGATGAAAATATCACAGGTGTAGGAGAATGTACAAATTCAGGAGGTGGTGGAGCTATCGTCGTTGCACAAGCAATTAAAGTACTCAAAAATACGCTTGAAGGGCAGGATTTCTCAGATGGTCTGATTGGACAAGATCCGAATGAAATAGATAGAATTTGGCATCAAATTTACAGAAGATTTACAACTTTAGGTTCAAGAGGCTTTGCCACTACTTTGTCTAGTGGAATAGATATGGCTTTATGGGATATAAAAGGAAAAATGCTAAACAAGCCAGTTTATGACCTTTTGGGAGGCGCTATGAGAGATAAAGTCCCGGTATATTCACATATTTCTCCAGCCAATGATATTAAAAAATGTATTGAAGATGCTAAAAGACAAATATCTTTAGGTTATGAAGCATTAAAACTTGATCCTTTCTCCCCTGAAATGCAAAAAAGCCATCGTAGATATATCGATGGAAAAATTTCTTCTGCTGGCGCTAACCACGCTGAGGATTTAATGAGTGAATTAAGATCTTCATTAGGTAATGATATTGAATTGATGATTGATGCTCATGGAAATTTTGATATTTCAACTGCTACAACATTATGTAGAAGAATGGAAAAATTTAACCTCACATGGTTTGAAGAACCACTTCAACCTGAGAGCTTAGAAGCTCATAGACAATTAAGAAATAATACTGATATTAATCTTTGTATCGGCGAAAGAAAATTTACAAGATGGGATTTTGCCCCTTATTTACAAGAAGGGTTAGTAAATTATATTATGCCTGATATATGTTGGACAGGAGGTATTTCTGAGTTTAAACGAATAGCTGTACTTGCAGAAACATATTACACTCCTATAAGTCCTCATGATGCCTCAGGTCCTATAAATATAATAGCTGGAGCTCATGTATTGATGAATGTCCCAAATATATATAGATTAGAAATGAATGAACATTCTCTCGAACAATATAATTCTGTAATTACAGAAAATCTAAATATTAATAATGGTTTTATTCATTTACCTGATAAACCAGGACTTGGAATAGAATTAGATCATGATTTTATTTCTGCACATTCTGATAATGATTGGGAAAAAATTAATTCCTAATCTTATTTCTATAAATGAAAATACATAAAAGAATTTTACTTATAGGTATAGGATCTTCATTATTTTGGATTTCTCTTTATCTCTATTCTCCAATTTTGCCTATACATGCAAAAAATTTAGGTAGCAGTTTAGAAATGGTGGGGCTTATAGTTTCATCATACGCATTTGGTCAAATTATTTTGAGAATACCAATAGGAATTTACGCAGATAAATTCGGTAGAAAACCATTTGTAATATTCTCCCTGTTACTTAATGCTGCTGGTGCATTATGGCTTGGATTATCTCAAGATCCTTGGTCTCTTTTTACAGCAAGAACTATTACTGGGATAGCAGCTGCGGGCTGGGTTGCAATTAGTGTAATGTATGCATCTTTTTTTGATAAAAAAAATTCTACTAAATCTATGGCACAAGCAATGTCAATTAATACACTATCAGTTTTAGGAGCAACTTTTTTTGGAGGTATTATTGCAGATAATATAAGTGTCAAATTTACATTTTTTTTATCTTCAATTTTTTCGTTCATCGGAGCAGTAATAATATTTTTTGTTTCTGAACCAGATTACGGAAAAATAAATCACTCCTTTAAGAAATCTTTAAATGCTACTAAATCAAAATTTCTTCTACTCGTATCTTCAGTAGGAATTACTATACAATTTGTGACTTTTGGAGTTACTTTCGGTTTTTTACCTATTTTTGCCGAAAATATTGGTGCTACGAAATATATTGTAGGACTAATTACTAGTTTTGGATTATTATCCACTTTTATATTCACTGCAATTTCTCCAATATTTGTAAAAAAATTAGGAAATAAAATAACCCTTCAAATAGCTTCTACATTAATCATTCTATCTCTTATAATTACCCCTTTTATTGAATCTTATTATCTTATTATCCCATTACAAATTTTAGGTGGTGCTGGAAGGGGTTTAATAAATACAATACTTATCAGCTTAGTAATACAATATACTCCAGAGCATCTTAGAGGTTCAACAATGGGAAGTTATCAAGCAATATATGCAATAGGTATGATGGCTGGACCTTTAATTTCAGGAGTAATAGCTTCAATTTATGGAATTGAATCTGTGTTTTTCACCGGAGTTGGCATAACCTTAATAGGAATGGCAATCATATCTAATTTTAAGCTAAAATAATCTATCATATACTCTTTGGAGATGAAAAAATGAAAAATGAAAAAATGCGTAAAGAATCAGATTCTATGGGGGAATTAGAAGTCCCTATAAAAGCATATTACGGTGCAAATACTAGAAGAGCAGAATTAAACTTTCCAATTAGTAAACAAAGATTTAGTAGATCCTTCATAAAGGCATTAGCGCAAATTAAACTTTCTGCTGCAAAAGCTAACAAAGAATTAGGAGTATTAGAAGAAAATATTACTAACGCAATAATTAATGCTTCTAAAAGAGTCATTGACGGTGAATTTGATGATGAATTTGTAGTAGATATTTTCCAAACAGGTTCCGGAACTTCAACAAATATGAATGCTAACGAAGTGATCTCAAATGTAGCAATTGAATCTTTAAATGGAAAAATAGGATCAAGATCCCCTATTCATCCTAATGATCATGTTAACAAAGGACAATCCTCCAATGATGTTATTCCTACAGCTATACATGTAGCAGCAGCTGTAGCAATAAAAAATGATTTAATCCCTAGTTTAGAAAAGTTACAAAATTCTCTAAAAAGAAAGTCTAAGGAATTTTGGAATGTAGTAAAAACTGGAAGAACTCATCTGCAGGATGCTACACCAATAAGACTTGGACAAGAATTTTTAGGATATGAAGGTCAAATTAATAATGGAATCATACGTGCTAGAAAAGCTCTAGAAGAATTATCCATTCTTGCCCTAGGGGGAACGGCTGTTGGCACTGGAATAGGTATGCATCCACAATTTGCTAAAAAAGTAATCTCAAACTTAAAAGCTGAAACAAATATACATTTCTCAGAAACTGAAAATCATTTCCAATCTCAAAGTACTATAGACAATTGTGTTTCGGCTTCAGGGGAGATAAAAACCATAGCTGTTAGCTTAATGAAAATTGCTAATGATATAAGATGGCTAGGCTCTGGACCTAGAGCTGGTATAGGTGAAATTAGTTTGCCAGAGGTACAGCCCGGCTCTTCCATAATGCCAGGTAAAGTAAATCCAGTTATTGCAGAATCTGTGACTATGGTTTGTGCGCAAGTTATTGGAAATGACGCTACAATTTCCATAGCTGGTCAATCTGGAAATTTTGAACTTAACGTAATGATGCCAGTTGCTGCTCATAATTTATTAGAATCTATTGATTTACTTGCTAAAGTATCAGAAAATTTCTCAGTACAATGTATTGATGGATTAAAATCAACAGATACAGGACCAAAAATGGTTATGAATGGTCTTGCTATATGTACTGCACTAGCTCCTATAATTGGATATGATAAGGCAGCAAAAATCGCTCATGAAGCGTCTCAGACAGGTGAAAGTATAAAAGAAACATCTTTAAGATTAACTGACCTATCAGAATCTGAACTTGATGATATTCTAGAACCATTAGGTATGACTGAACCAAAATAAAAAAAGGAAAAAAAATATGAAAATAGAAGAGAAATTAAAAGAACTAAATATTACCCTCCCAGAAACTCCTAAACCTATAGCCAATTATTTACCATGTATTAGAGCTGGAAATTTAATTTTTTTATCTGGTCAGGGACCTATGAATAACGAAGGTAATTTTATTACAGGAAAAGTTGGATCAGATATCAAATTAGACGACGCATATTTAGCTGCTAGAACTGTAGGATTACAATTAATTTCAGTCTTAAAATCTGAAATTCAAGATTTAGATCGTGTCAAACAAATTGTCAAACTACTTGGGATGGTAAATGCTAATCAAAACTTTACAGATCACCCAAAGGTAATTAATGGATGTTCTGATCTGCTAGTAGAAGTTTTTCAAGGTAAAGGAAAACATGCAAGATCTGCTGTTGGAATGGCGAGTCTGCCAGGTAATATTCCTGTAGAAATAGAAATGATAGTTGAAATTGAATAATTTATTAAATCAAATAGGTTAAAAGATTTAATATTATTATTTAATGAAAATATCAGCATCTGAAAATATTAAACCCTTAGTATTCTCAGTTTATATTCCAACTCTTTTATTTGCTATTGCTCAAGGTTTATTAATTCCTGTACTTCCTATACACGCGAAAGATTCCCTAGGAGCTAACGAAGCTATGATAGGTATGGTAGTTGCAGCAAGATATCTTGGAGTAATGGCTTTTGATATACCTGCGGGAATTTTAATTTCTTCTTTTGGTCTAAGAAAAACGATGATAGCTGGAATAATACTTTTTGCCTTAGCAGCAATTGGAGCAGCTTTAAGCACCAATATAACACTTTTAATAATTTCAAGAATTTTAGCTGGCATTAGCTTTTCTTTATGGAGCATATCAAGACATTCATATATCGCTATAAGTGTCAAGTCTTCAATAAGAGGTAGAGCATTATCATTATTTGGGGGGACAGCAAGAATAGGAACTATTATAGGGCCTATATTAGGTGGAATATTAGCATATTATGTAGGGATACTAATACCTTTTTACGCTCAAGCAATTATAGCTACAATAATATTAATTTTAGCCATATATTCTACACGTAATTTAGTAACTGAATCGGGCGCATTCGACAATAGTTTTTCTATAAAAGAAACTGTAAATACTTTTAGTAAATATAGAAAAGATTTTGCTACATTAGGACTCCTAGCTGTATGTATTCAATTTCTTAGGGCAGCAAGAGAATTTATTATACCTGTTTGGGGAGACAATATTGGATTAGACATAGATGAAATAGGATTTATAACTGGTATATCTTATTTAATTGATGCTTTAATGTTTCCAGTTGCAGGCATACTAATGGATAAATTCGGAAGAAAATCAACCGCTATACCTTCATTAATTTTACTGGGAATTTCTCTTTCATTAATTCCAATTTCTACAACATACCTACTTCTGACTATGGTTGGAATTATTGCTGGGATTGGTAATGGTATTTCTAGTGGATTAATTCTAACTTTGGGATCTGATTTATCACCAAAAAATAGACCTGGAGAATTTTTAGGTATATGGAGATTTATTTCTGATAGCGGAGGTCTTATTGCCCCTTTATCTATTGGATGGATAGCCGCAATAGCAACACTTACAGTTTCATCTACTATTTCTTCAGGTATAGCAATTTTTGGATTAGTTATAATTTTCTTTTCGAGAGAAACCAAAAATTTGGATTAATATATATTTGATTCTACCAATCTAATCAAATCTTTAAGACATACAGAATCATCTTCTGGAGAGCGACCATCTACCCAATTCTTTGAATCCCCAGTCATCCCTTCTACTGCACCAAATTTTACACTTTTTTCAACTAAATTTAACGCTTCATTAACACTAGGAAGCAAATTGACACCTTTTTTAATTGATATATCAGCAACCAAACCATAACCTCCCCAATTAGAACAACTAGCAATTATCAGTTCCTTAGCAGTAGTAATACAGGGATCTTTTGGTAGATTTTTTATATTAGGAATAATTTCTTTTAAGTTACCCATACCAATTTCATTTCCCCCATCCCCTATTCCTATAGTATTAGGATGTAATTCAAATAAATGATCTATCTTAGCATTATATTTTGAAAAATCTTCACCTTTCCAATTCCTATAAGTCCCATCACTTAATAAACCTGCTCTTTCTATAGATAAAATTCCACCTATATCTTTACTATTCAACAAATTTTCAGAAAATAAAGCAGATTCCCTATGAGAGGTTATAGGAAAATTAATAACTTCAGTATTGCCTGCTAATGCTTTCATGACTTTATAAGAATAATTATCAGTAACGAATGAAGTTTTTATACCTATATTATTCAGAGCATTAGATATTGCAACTGCTCCAGGAGGACCATCGGTTTCAGGAGATTTTGAATTTAATATATAAAATCCTGAAACAATTAATATTTCTCCTTTTGATTGTAGAAGTAAATCAGAAGATCGAGAAAGATAATCTTTAGGCATAAATTCCTTTAGATTTTTCATACCTCTAAAATCATCCTGAAGAATAATATTTTCAATTTGTTTTGATATCATTTCATACATTAAATTACAGCTATTTCTTCATCACTTGTATCAGTGACAAACATATGCCCAGGAGAATGAGTAATCATCAATTTTGGTTTACTGTGAAGGGCTACAGCCTGAGGTGTCACACCACAAGCCCAAAAAACTGGGATATCATCTTTGTTAATTTTTGGATACGGATCTCCATAATCAGGTTTTGATAAATTATTTATACCTATTTGATCAGGTTCTCCAATATGTATTGGAGCACCATGCACTGAAGGAAATCTAGAAGTAGATTGAATAGATCTAATTAATTTATCTGAAGGAATCCATCTTTGACTAACTACTAAAGGTCCAAAAAATCTTCCTGATGGCTTGGTATCTATATTTGTTATGAACATTGGCACGTTTTCACCTGAACTATAATATGGTAAATCTATACCGTTTTTTACTAAAGAATGTTCAAATGTAAAACTACATCCTAGTAAAAACGTAACAAGTGTTTCATCCCAGTAATTCAAAATATCAGAAGGTTCAGAGATCAATTCTCCATTTTTATAAACTTTATATTTAGGAATATCTGTTCGAATATCAGAATTTGGAGCAGAAATTTTAGCTTCGAAACTACCTTTATCAAATACCTCAATCACAGGACAAGATTTTGGGTTTCTTTGACAAAAAACTAAAAATTCAAAAGCATATTCTTCAGGAAGGATAACGACATTAGTTTGCACATGATCTGGGGCATGGCCACTTGTAGGTCCAGTAAAAAAATTATTTCTTGCAGATTGTCTTAATTCACTTCCAGTATTATAAATTTCCAAAATTTTCTCCAATACATAGTTCTTTAAAAGTTAATGAATTTATTTATAACATATATTCTATTTTTATATAGTACAAAAAATTTTAATGGAAAGAAAAAATGAAAATCAAAAGGATAGACCAATTTTCACCTAGACCAAGAACTAGATTGATTAGAATCTCTACTGATAATGGTATAGAAGGATGGGCCGAAAGTACATTAGAGGGCAAACCTAAATCTGTAGCTGCTGCGATAGAGGAATACTCTGATTATCTTGTTGGGAAAAACCCTCTCACAATAGAAAAACATTGGCAGCAAATGTATAGATCTGCTTTTTTTAGAGGGGGAGCTCATAACATGAGTGCTATAGCAGCAATAGATGCAGCTCTTTGGGACATAGCTGGAAAGCATTATAATGTACCTAGCTATAACCTGATGGGAGGTAAAGTAAGAGATAAAATACGAGTTTATGCCCATTGGGGACTAAGGGATCTTAAGGATGAATCTAAAGAAGAAGCTAAATTAAGATTGGAAAAATTATCAAAAATGGGGTATACAGGATATAAATCTGGTCCTCCAGGATTGTGGCGTGCTCATGAACCTCCATCTAGAATTGATGAATTTGTAGAAATGGCTTATACAATGAGGGAATGGGTTGGCCCCGATATAGAATTATGTTTTGATTTCCATGGGAAAATGACCCCTGCATTAGCTATCGAAGTATGTAACGAAATTAAAGGAATGCGTCCAATGTTTGTAGAAGAACCAGTTCCTCAAGAAAACCATGAAGCATTAAAATTAGTATCTGATCACGTTACTTTTCCAATCGCCACAGGAGAAAGACTTTTGAATAGATGGGAATTCCGTCAAGTAATTCAATCTCAATCTGTTGCACTTTTACAACCTGATGTTGCTCATTGCGGGGGTCCATCAGAATTAAAAAAAATAGCTAATTTTGCAGAAATTTATTATCAACATATAATGCCTCACTGTGCTATTGGCCCTTTAGCGCTTGCAGCATGTATGTTAGTAGATGCAGTAGTCCCAAATTTCTTAATACAAGAACAGGTTGATCAAGCTCTTGGAAATGGACTTCTTAAAAATGACTGGAAAGTAGAAGATGGACATATTACATTATGGGAAAGTCCTGGATTAGGCGTTGAAGTTGACGAAAAAGAAGCTACAAAAGAATACCAAGGACCTGAGTATGGTTATCATGCTGAATTGGGAGGAGAAACTTATTACGAAAATGATAATTCAGTAGCAGATTGGTAATATGTAAAATTTAGTTCAGTATTGCCCCACCGTTAACATTTATTGCTTGGCCAGTAATTTCACTGGCATCATCAGAAGATAAAAATGCTACTGTTTTTCCAATATCATGCGGTGTTTGCGGTCTGCCTAATGGCATAATAGCTTTGATCTGTTCCAAAAAAATATTATATGGTTCAATATCTGCATAATCAGGATTAACTTCTTTGTTATTTATAGCTATTGCTTCCCACATTGGAGTCCATAATCTACCTGGGCAAACAGCATTAACATTAATATTATATTTTCCTAATTCAATAGCACTCATATGCATAAACTGAATAGCTGCAGCTTTAGATACCATATAAGGTTGCTGACCTGTTCCTCTACCTTTATCTCCAATACCTCTTGGTTTTCTACCTCCGTGAGAAGCGATAATTATAATTTTTCCAGAATTATTAGATTTCATATGATCTTTTAATGCATTAACTGTATTTACAACACCTTTAACATTAACATCCCAGGTGATACCCCAATCTTCATCAATAAAATCTTTTCTTTTGTCAAAACCTTTTGTTCCAATTACACCTGCATTAGGTACACATATATCAATCTGACCATATTTATCTATCACTTCATCAACAAATTTTTTTATAGAAATTTGATCGGTAACATCTACTGAACCTGTGATTATTTTACTACCCTTATCTGTTACATATTTTTCTAATTCAGTAAAATTATTTTTGTCTATATCACTGACAGCAACTATTGCCCCTCTATCAGATAATATTTCTGCAATTCCCGAGCCAATACCTCGAGCAGCACCAGTAATAAAAGCTACTTTGCCAATTAAATCAGTTGATGTAGTCATTAATTTCTCCAAAAATTAAATTTTAAAATAATCTAAAAAACCTATCTAAGAACACAATTATTCTATATTAGAACGCTTAATATTGTAATTCTATTACTAGAAGTTCTAATATTAAATATTACATCTTAAAATATATTAACAATAAAATAATACATTTTGCCAAACTACTCATTAGAAAACACTAATCTTGAATCTTTAGTTTCCTTAGCTAAAAGACGCGGTTTTATATTCCAAAGCTCTGAAATTTACGGTGGTTTATCTAGTACATGGGACTACGGACCAATAGGTGTAGAATTAAAACGTAACATCAAAGAACAGTGGTGGAAATCTTTCGTAACCAATAGACAAGACATTGTAGGTATTGATGCATCTATTCTTATGCACCCTTCTGTATGGGAGGCTTCTGGTCATTTAAGCAGTTTTTCTGATCCATTAGTTGAATGTAAAATATGTAAAAAAAGATTTAGAGAAGATTTGATTGATGGGAATAATTGTCCAGAATGTGATGGGGACTTAGGAGAATCAAGACAATTCAACTTAATGTTTAAGACTTTCATGGGACCTCTAGAAAATGACTCCGCAGTAGTTTATCTTCGACCAGAAACTGCTCAAGCTATGTTTGTTAATTTTGATAACGTTCAAACTACTTCAAGAAAAAAAATACCTTTTGGAATAGCTCAAATTGGAAAATCATTCAGAAATGAAATTACTCCTGGTAATTTCACATATAGAACAAGAGAATTTGAACAAATGGAAATGGAATTCTTCTGTAAACCTGGGACAGATGAAGAATGGCATAAATATTGGATAGAATATTCATATAATTGGTTTCACTCTTATGGTATTAGGAAAGAAAAATTAAGGATAAGAGAACATTCTAAGGATGAATTACCTCATTATTCTAAAGGATCTTCGGACATAGAATTCAAATTCCCTTGGGGTTGGGGAGAATTAGAAACAATTTCCAATAGAACCGATTATGATCTTAAAGCGCATTCAAATAAAAGTGGAAAAGATCTAACATATTTCGATCAATCTCTTAATGAAAGATATTTCCCTTTTGTTGTTGAACCCGCAATGGGAGCGGACAGATCATCACTAGCGTTTCTTTCAGATTCATATGATGAAGAAGGTGAAGGAAAAGACAAAAGAACAGTACTTAGATTTCATCCTGATATAGCTCCAGTTACAGTTGCAGTATTACCATTATCCAGAAATGAAAAATTAATCCCTATGGCAAAAAAAATATATGAATCTCTACTAGGGAAATACAATGTAGAGTATGATGACTCTCAAAGCATTGGGCGTAGGTATAGGCGCCAAGATGAAATAGGAACACCTTTATGTGTAACTATAGACTTTGAAACTATAGAAAAAGATAATTCCGTAACTATTAGAAATCGCGATAGTATGGAACAAAAAAGAATAAACATAAATCAGCTTATTCAAGGTATTGATGATCATATAAAGTCAATAATAAATACTTTCATATAATTTCATGCATAATGTATTTAATAATTTTTTTTATTTACTAATTCTATTAATATCAATAATAAGTTGCACAAATAATTCATATGAAAAAGAAAATAACGAACATTTCTCTTTTCAAGGAAATACATTATTTGGTGAGGAATATAAAAGTAGTGAATTTTTAGGAAAACCTATGATTATAAATTTCTGGTTCCCTTCATGTCCCCCATGTATTGTAGAATTCGATTCTTTAGAGAAATCATATAAAGAATATAAAGACTCGATAGAATTTTTAGGTGTCATGCAACTTGGATTAGATAATGAGGACGATGGGAAAAAATTTTTAAGTAAAAAAAATATATCCTTCAAATCAATTAGTGATTATGATAATCTTACTACCAAATTTGATGTTAAATATTTTCCAACTACTATTTTTTTAGATTCAAATCATAATGTAGTGGATACTTGGATTGGGATAATTGATGAAAATGATATTACATTAAAATTAAGTGATTTAGAATTAATTAAATAATTTTCATGGATTTAAATGAACATATAATTACATTTTCCAGATGGCTTCACATCATTGGTGCTAGTACTTGGTTAGGAGGAACTCTGATATATTCATTAATATTAAATCCATTACGAAAAATTAATATTTCCTACCAAAATTTATTCTCAGAAATTGATATTCGATATAGAGAAATAATGAATATTTCTGTAATAATATTAGTAATAAGTGGGGTAATTATAACGTTCGAAAGAATTACTGGTAACCCTCCTCCTTATTTATGGTTTATATTTCTATCAATAAAAGTTTCACTGGCTGTAATTATTATGTTTTTATCTTGGAGATTGCGAAAAAATACTATGACAAAAAATAATAAACTAGATAATTTTCTTGGTTATAATATAATTTTATTTTTCGGAGCTATAATTTTCCTTATTGCTTCATATTTAAGTACAATTCTTGAAAATAGTCTTTAATTTTTTAACAATTCAAATTTAAATTATTCAAAAGTTCTTTTATAGTTTTTTGTTTCAAAGGATGAAAAATATTAGGATCTATTTCATTCATTGGAATCAAGACAAATGGTCTTAGGTGCATATATCGGTGAGGAATGTTCAATATCTTAGATTTTATTATCTCATTTCCATATAATAAAATATCAATATCTATAGTTCTAGGCTTCTTTTCTCCTTTATTTTTTCTACCTAATTCCCTTTCTATATTCAATATGTGGATCATTAAATCTTCTGGAGAATAATTAGTTGAAATTTTTACAGCCATATTTATATAATCTTCATGATTACTATCAACTTGCCAAGGAGAATTTTCATAAAAAGAACTTTTCGAAATTATTAAATGTTTATGTGAAATTTTTTTAATTGCTAAATTCAAGTAGCCTTCTCTATTACCTAAATTTGATCCTAATCCTAAATATGCAATAATTTTAGAGACTATTATAATTTCCCTTCACTAACGAATCAGTCAATTTTATAACTTTAGTCATAAATTCAATATCATGAATTCGAAGTATATCAACGCCTTGAGTTATCAAAAAACTTATAGTAGCAGCAGTACCTTCTAACCTTATAGTATCATCTGAAGGTAATATTGAAGATATAAATGATTTCCTTGATACGCCAAGTAAAATTGGGTATCCCAGTTCTTCTTTTATAAAACGAATATTTCTTAGTATTTCAATTGATTCTTCAGAATTCTTTTTGAACCCAATACCAGGATCCACTATTATTTTATCCTTTGAAATTCCATTTTCCTCAGCATATTCAGCGATTTTTTTTAAATCATCTATCACCTCTTTTACTACTTTTATATGCTTTTGATTACTTATATGACTAATTATTAAATAAGTTTTATATTTTCTAGCTATATTAACCATATTAGAATCAGACAACATAGATACATCATTAATAATACTAGCCCCCATTTCACAAGCAATTTCTGCTACATGTGATTTCATAGTATCAATTGATATTGGAATATCGGTTTTTTGGGAAATCATTTTAATTACTGGCTTAATTCTTGAAATTTCTTCAATTTGGTCAATGGGTTTACTATCTTTATAAATAGAAGCCGGTCTTGTAGATTCTCCTCCAATATCAATAATATCTACCTTATTAGATATAAAAATATCTAACTTTTGATTTATAATTTTTTCTAAGTCATGCCCACAAGATAATATGCCGTCACCAGAAAAAGAATCAGGAGTGACGTTCAAAATCCCCATCACATGAGTTTTATTCCCAAAAAGCATTTTATTATTCTTATTTAAATATTGTTATGAACTAATCTCACAAGTAATATTTAACAATGAGGAGATTTACTCATAAAACATTTTTTTTATCTAAATAACATATATCGGATGAAGATATGATAACTCTAAAAAGGTAAAACACTCTATATGAAAAATGATAGTGAAAAAAAATTAATTAATGATTTGGTAGCAAAACGTAAAGAAGCTTTATTGGGTGGAGGACAAAAAAGAATAGATTCTCAACACAAGAGAGGTAAGTTAACTGCTAGAGAAAGAATAGATAAATTACTAGATAAAGATAGTTTCACTGAAATTGATCAATTTGCAACTCATGAATCTCATGATTTTGGACTAAATGAACAAAAGATATTAGGAGATTCGGTAGTAACTGGTTATGGAAAAATTAATGACAGAAAAATATTAATTTATTCTCAAAACTTTACTGTACTAGGAGGTTCTTTATCATTAGTAGCTTCAAAAAAAATATGTAAACTAATGGATTTAGCTGAAAAAAATGGAATCCCTATTATTGGGATTAATGATTCAGGTGGAGCCCGCATACAAGAAGGTATAGATTCTTTAGCAGGTTATGCAGAAATTTTCAAAAGGAACACACTTTTATCAGGTGTTATACCTCAGATTACAATTATTGCAGGCCCTGCTGCAGGTGGAGCTGTATACTCCCCTGCAATCACCGACTTCATATTTATGATAGATGGAATTAGTCAAATGTATATTACAGGACCAGACGTGATAAAATCTGTCACAGGTGAAGACATATCTCATGAAGAACTTGGTGGAGCAGAAATACATTCAAGTAAAAGTGGAGTTTCGCATTTCATTTCAAAATCTGAAGAAGAATGTTTTAATCAAGTAAAACGCTTACTATCATATCTTCCATCTAATAATTCTCAAGATCCCCCTAAACTTACAGCGCATATTGAAAATGAATTGGATATCTCTCTTAGAGATATAATTCCTGATGAATCTAATAAACCATATAATGTTATGGATATAATTACGAAAGTTGTAGATAATAAATCCTTCATGGAAATTCACCAAAATTTTGCAAAAAATATTATCATAGGTTTAGGAAGAATTAACGGAAATGTTATAGGAATTATAGCTAACCAACCTTCTGAAATGGCTGGAATGCTAGATATAGATGCATCTGATAAATCAGCTAGATTTGTTAGATTTTGTGATTCATTTAATATACCTTTAGTAACTTTTGTCGATGTCCCTGGATTTATGCCAGGAACTCATCAAGAATACGGAGGAATTATTCGTCATGGAGCAAAATTATTATATGCTTACACAGAAGCTACAGTACCAAAAATATCAGTGATACTAAGAAAAGCTTATGGTGGCGCATATATTGTAATGAGTTCGAAAGGATTACGAACAGACATAAATCTAGCATGGCCTAGTGCAGAGATTGCTGTAATGGGACCTGAGGGAGCTATTAATATAATTTCAAGAAAAGAAATTAGTGACTCCGAAGATCCTGAAGTAAAAAAGAAGGAACTAATTGGCAATTATAAAGAAAAATTTGCTAATCCTTATGTTACAGCTAGTAAGGGTTACTTAGATGATGTGATTGACCCTGCTGAGACTAGGATTAAAATCATAAAAAGTTTAGAATTATTATCAACAAAGGTTCAAAATAATCCTCGGAAAAAACATGGAAACATCCCATTATAAAAATAAAAAAAATAATAACTTCAACAATATTTCTCAAAAAGAAAATTTTGTTCAATCTATATCAGAAATGGCTAAAGAAGTGTGGGATTTTCATAATAGATTTGGTCTCGGATCAGGAAAGCATCAAAAGTCATCACCTATCGAAATTATAGAAAAGCGTACAAATATTTTAGATGAGGAAATAGATGAAATGTTTGAAGCTATCAACAATAAAGACAATAAAGAAACTTTATTAGAACTTGCAGACATATTATTTGTAGTAATGGGACATGTAGAATCTGTTGGAAATTCAGGCATTGAAGCTGTTAAAGATATTACTATTAAAAATTCTCGTAAAACATTAGATAAATATGCTATAAGACCGGATACTGGAAAATTGCTCCCAATTGAAGGGAAACCACATAAGTGGCAATAATAGTTATAAAAAAAATAAATCTGAAAAATTCTGGAAAGATTATATAGGAGATAACATGATTGATTTGCTTAGTATTGCCAAAACTGAAGCTGATGGGGGGGATCTTTTTAAAAAAATATCAATTCTCTTTGAACAAGCAGATATTAAACCTAAAGGTTACCCTGATGCAATAGTATGGCAAGGAGGTAATCACCATAGTTCTATAAATCCAATTGCTCATTCATTAACTGATGCGTATGCATTACTTGGAACTATAGCAGCTATAGATATTCTAGACTTACCTTTTTATGCTGTACCAATGTGGAGTCAGTTTAGACACGATTCTAAATTAGAAGCACTAGCTTGGTTTGGAAATATACCCTGTACTTCAATTAAGTGGTCCACTGCTGGAGACGCTTATGTAAATGATGGCAAAGGTAATAAAGTAGTAGTTATGGGTAAATCAGGTAATGCGCCATTAAGAACACAAGCAGGTGTATACTGCAATGTAAGACCATACGGTCCTATTACAGTAGTAAGAAGTATGCCATGTTTACCATACTCTCAAAATAAAGATAAATTTGAAGTCGACTCATCAGGGATAATACATTCTGAAATGAATACTCCTGGTGTTCAAATGGCCTATGCTAATAGATTATTTTTAAAATTAGTTAACGACTCTGGATCGATTGGACGAGTTGCAACTAAACCGACTCAGGCAATGGAAGATGGAATTAATGCAGGTATACATTCTTGGTTATTAAAAGGAACTAAATTTAAAGTTGGGCGTAAGTATGCAGTTGATCCGTATGAAGAGCATAAAGATAACATAGATAAAATAATAAATTTACTTCCAAAAAATTTTAAAGATGGTATGGAAAACTGGACCGGAAGAATAGAACAACATATAGCCGACACTAATTACGGTTTATTGATTTGGGATCTAATTAACAAACAAAAAACCATAGTTTTATCTACTGATCTAGATGGGGATAGGTTAACTGACTTACTTGCAGATATTTCAGATCCATTACGTACATATGGCTCAATGGTAGCAAAACATATTGGAAAAGATATCGATGCTGAAAAAGTGTGGTCTGAAATGGGATACACTACAGGTAACGGTAGAGATATGACTTCAATAATGTATAGGATGGATGGCCCCCCGATACATGAACAAACTTTAGGCTCTGCAGACGCTATGCTACTAAGGCTACTAAATGGAGATGAATGGGTCGGAGGTACAAAAAAACCTTATGATCCAAGGATACATTTCGTATTAATAAGAGATGCTTATAAAGATGCAAATCCTAATAATATAAAACTTCATTCATGGTTAGATAAATGTCTTGAAATTTTTGATGATATTTATAGTGTTGAAAGACCTGGATTTATTGAAGGATATAAATTATTAAAAAAATCTATTAAACCTTGGGAATATAACAACTAAAAAGTAAAGGAAAATATTATGAAATTTAAAGTAACTGTTGTTGGAGGTGGTAATGTAGGAGCTACTACAGCACAAAGAATTTTTGAAAAGGGATATTCAGATGTAGTTCTAATCGACATAGTAGAAGATATGCCTCAAGGTAAGTCTTTAGATATGCTGGAATCTGGGCCAGTTCTGGGTACTGATGCAAATGTAATCGGTTCAAATTCATATGATGAATCAGAGAATTCAGATGTAGTTGTAATTACAGCTGGAATTGCAAGAAAACCAGGAATGAGTAGAGATGATTTATTACTCACAAATATGAAAATAGTTGGTTCTGTGACAGAAGAAATTTCAAAAAGATCTCCAAATGCTATCTTGGTAGTAGTTTCAAATCCATTGGATGCTATGGTTCAACATGCATATAAAGTCAGTGGCTTTCCTAAACATCGTGTTATAGGAATGGCGGGTATATTAGATTCTGCAAGATTTAGAACTTTTCTATCTCAAGAACTTAATGTTTCTGTCACGAATATTTCTGCGTATGTTTTAGGTGGACATGGCGATACTATGGTCCCACTAATAGGATCTACAACTATAGGTGGAGTCCCGGTATCTAAATTAATTAATAAAAAAAGATTAGATGAAATTGTACAAAGAACTAGAGATGGTGGTGCTGAGATAGTAGGACTTCTAAAAACAGGTTCTGCATATTATGCCCCTTCTGCGGCAGTCGCACAAATGGTGGAGTCAATACTACTAGACAGGAAAGAAATACTACCTTGTGCAGCATATTTAGAAGGAGAATATGGAATTAATGGCCTATATGCAGGTGTACCGATAAAATTAGGTTCAAAAGGAGTAGAAGAAATAATTGAAGTAGATCTTACTCAAGAAGAATCAAAAGCACTTAAGAATTCTGCCGAATCTGTAAAAGAATTAATTCAAATCATGGATAGTAATTCTTAATGAATAGAATAGAGCAAAAAAAATCTATTATCACTGCAGCTGCCCAAGAAATTGGTAATTCAATAGCAAGAGCTTTAGCAGAAGAAGTTGCAATGAGTTTATGAAAAAAATTCTCATTGCTGAAATGGCTCAAGAAGTTAGTACTTTCAACCCAAAACTCACTGATTTTGAACTTTTCCAGATACATAAAAAAAATAATCTAATTAATTTTCATAAAGATAAGCCAACCCAGATTGGAGGTGCAATAGAAGTTTTAGAAAAATCATATGAGATTGTACCTACAATTGGAGCAAGAGCAACAAGTGCAGGTCGAATGAGTAAAAAATGTTGGAAAATACTTTCAGAAGAATATATTAAAGCTATAACGCCTTATATTGATAAAATAGATGGGATTTATCTTTCTCTTCATGGAGCAATGCAATCTATAGATGAAAATGATCCTGAAGGTTGGATAATTAAAAAAACCAGAAAACTTTTCGGTAAAAATATACCAATAATATTCTCAATGGACCTCCATGGTATTTTAACTAAAAAAATGATTAGTTATGCTGATGGTTTTACTAGTTTTCATACATATCCACATATAGATTTCCATGACACAGGTATCAGGGCAGGAAAATTATTGATCTCTAATATAAATGGGATGAAATTTAAAATTTCTAATATTAGAATTCCTGCACTAGTTAGAGGGGATGAACTTATTACTCAAACTGGATGTTTTGGAAATCAAATAAAAAAAATAAAAAAATTAGAACTCAATAATAAAATTATGGCAGGTGGTGCTCTCATAGGTAATCCTTTTACAGATGTACCTGAATTATGTTCACAAATATTTTTTATCCATACGAAAAATGAAAAAGACATCAATGAAGATTTATTAGCTATAGGTAAAGAATTTTGGGAAAATAGAACAAAAATGCAATCTAATCTGATAAAAATTGATGATGCTCTTGAAGATTCTAAAAAATTTAATGGAACTATAATTTTTACTGATGCTGCAGATGCACCTTCATCAGGTGCTCCAGGTGATTCAAACTTTATTATAAAATACTTACACAAAAAAAATTATAAAAAAAAAGTACTTGCTCCTATAACAGATCCTAATGTAGTAAAAAAAGCAATAAAGTCAGGTATCAACAGTGAATTATACTGTGAAATTGGTGGATATTTTGACAAACAATTTAAACCATTCAAAATGAATTTCCAGGTGACACTAATATCAAATGGAGATCACATTGAAGAAAGTAGAAATGTTAAACGCAATTCTGGAATTACTGTAGTTTTAATTTCTAATAATTTTACAATAGTATGTACATCTAAACCTATAAGCCTATTCGATAGATCATTATTTATTGCAAATGGAATAAATCCCAAAAGTTATGATTTAATTGTAGTGAAATCTCCACATTGTCGTCCTGAATATTTTGATGAATGGAGTGAAAAAAATTATAATATTGATGCCCCTGGTTCTACTAGTGCTAATCTTCATTCTTTAGGACACACTATATGTTCTAGACCTATCTTTCCATTAGAAAAAATTACCAATCTTAAACTAAAAATAGAACATAAAATTACAAAGTGATTTCTTCAATTTTTTTAAGAACTTCTTTAGTTGAAACAATATGTTTTTGAAGTCCTAATTCCTTTTTAGAAATTCCCATAGCTAAACCAATAAGTTGAGGAACATGAATAATAGGCATATCTGCTTTATCTTTCCTATTATTCTTTCTGGCTTTAGGTTGATATCCATCTAAATTAAGATGACAAAGCGGGCAAGGAGTAACAATGGCATTCGCTCCAGAATCTTTCGCACTGCCTGTGTGATTAGACACCATTTTTAATGAATTTTCTTGATTAATAAACAGTATAGGAAATCCACAACATGCAGTAGTACCAGAATACTTTGTAACAGATGCTCCTGTAGATTCAATTAATAGTTCAAGAGAGTTTTCTCTTTCTGGATATTTATTAAATTCCAATGCATCAGAAGGTCTTACCATATAACACCCATAAAAAGGTGCTAATTCTAAACCTTTCAATTCTGATACGAAAGTCGTTTTTAAATCTTCAATACCAATGTCTTCTATTATGGCCCATAGAAGATGTTTTACTTTGGTAGTACCATTATATTTCAACCCTTCATCACTTAAAACATCATTTATTTCATCAAGATATTTACTATCGCTACGTACTCGATGATTTGCTTGACTGATTACTCCTTGACAAGTGGAACATATAACCAGTAAAGATAATCCAATATCTTCTGCCATAGCTAAAGTTCTAATATTTAATATATCACCCATCTTTTTATCTTTTTCTTGTAAAACTCCTGCACCTGTACAAGAAGCTCTTTTTAGCTCTACAGTTTCTATATTCAATCTTTCCATAACAATCTTTGCAGAATCATAAAGTTCTGGAGCACCGCCTTTAGCTACACAACCAGGAAAAAATGCATATTTCATTTTTTGTTATCCTCAACTTTTTTATATATATTTTTAATTTTTGATTTATCTTCTGCATTATGAGGTATTAAAGGAGGAAGTTTACCTTTTATCAATGCCTTAACACCAATAGGGGCAAGATCTAACAATCTTGGAATATTTGTTAGCCCTGCTGAATCAACAGCAAGTCTTGTTTCATCAAGCCTTCCATGCCTTCTAATTGAATTATAAAAAGATTCCGTATGTTTGTATCCAGAAGTATTTTTATTACCTGATTCAATAGCTGATTCTCTCATTTCCATAATCCTTTCCATTGGATCAACACCTTTTGGGCATACCTCTACACATTGCATACATCTTGTACAATCCCAAATCCCTCCATCTTCATCATTTAGTTCCTTTAACCTATCTTCCCTCTTAGAATCTCTTGGGTCTTCTACAAATCTCCATGCCTTAGCTAGCGCTGCAGGCCCGATAAAATTACTATCTACTTCTAAAACTGTACAATCAGATACACAACAACCACACATAATACAATTCATCGCCGTTAGAAGATTTTCCATAGAATCATTAGAAGCAATATATTCACCTGTCTCAGGCTCATGGTCAGGTTGTACAAAAGGCTTAACTCTTTTAATTTGATCAAAAAAAGTATCTAATGACACCACTAAATCCCTTAGAACAGGTTGGTTTCCCATCGGCTCAACTATGATTTCTTCTCCATTAGGAGCGATATCAATTACTCTCGTCTTACAAACTAATTTGGCATTACCATTGACTTTCATACCACAAGACCCACAAATAGATGCTCTGCAAGCACATCTTAAAGTTAGGGATGTATCTTTATGCTCTCTAACATAAATCAATGCATCTAAAACAGTGGAATCTTTATGAATATCAATTTTATACTCCTGCCACCAGTTTTTATTGTTGGTTTTATTAGGATCAAATCTCTTAACTTTTAAATTAATATTCATTAATATATCCTCTTAACTGGCTCCCATTTTGTTATTGTCACAGGAGAAGTTTCTATTCTTACATTAGAGTTATCATGGTAAACCAAAGTATGTCTCAACCAATTTTCATCATCTCTCTCAGGAATATCCGTTCTGAAATGGGCCCCTCTACTTTCTTTTCGAGTTATAGCACCATGTATAATAGCCTCAGCATTATCAATCATAAATTCTAATTCTAAAGCAAAAATTAAATTAGTATTAAAAATTTTACCTTTATCATCTACAGAAACATTTGGTAATCTCTTTTTTATATTACCAAGATTTTTCAATGCCCCTTCCATAGATTCTTGGTCTCGCCATACACCAATTCCTTTAGTCATCCCCACAGCTAAATCTTCTCTAACACTAGCGATGTTTTCTTTTTTTGGTCTATCCAAGATAGATTGTAATCTTTCTTTTTCTTGTTTTAGATCATCTTCCGATTTAGAGTTAGTTTTAACTCTACCAACATATTCAACAGCATGTTCTGCAGATCTTCTACCAAAGACAACTGTGTCTAACAAAGAATTAGCACCCAAACGATTAGCGCCATGAACACTTACATTAGCGCATTCTCCAGCTGCATACAATCCTTTAATTTCAGTAAGTCCATTGACGTCGGTCTTAATCCCACCCATTATATAATGCATTCCGGGCCTAACAGGGACAGGTTCTTCTGCCATATCAATACCAAGAAATTCTAATGAAACCTCTTGTAGATATCCTAATCTTTTTTCTATATAATCTCTCCCTAAATGCCTTAGGTCAAGCAAAACATTTCCATCAACTCCTCTACCTTCATCTATTTCTGTTTGTTCTGACCTAGAAACTACATCTCTAGATGCTAGTTCCATATAATCTGGAGCATATTTCTCCATAAATCTTTCACCTTTAGAATTTAATAAATATGCACCTTCACCCCTAGCTGCTTCAGATAGTAATATTCCAGTCCTAGCTAAAGTAGTAGGATGATATTGAATCATTTCCATATCCATCAAAGGAACTCCTGCTTTATAAGCTAGAGCTAAACCATCACCAGTACATATAAGAGCATTTGTAGATGGTTCAAACA
>CEUZ01034425.1_pt1 | contig 73397 bp, 59 predicted proteins | sample 361511 | NCBI WGS metagenome assembly CEUZ01 (sample SAMEA2622822, study PRJEB7988) | marine metagenome | biome: marine biome (ENVO:00000447); feature: surface water layer (ENVO:00002042); material: "saline water (ENVO:00002010), including plankton (ENVO:xxxxxxxx)" | depth 5 m
TACACCTGTTTCTGTTCCGGCGTAGAGAAGTCCTTTCCGGTCAGGATCTTCCCGGACGGACCGTACAAAGGCGTCGTCAGCGATACCTCGGTTGAGCAGTTTCCAGCTCTTTCCGTAATTGTTAGTCTTGTAGACGTAGGGAGTGAAGTCGTCCCATTTGTATCTGTTAACAGCAAGATATGCTGAGGCAGGATCGTGGGGAGAAATTTCAATCATGCTGATCAGACTGAATTCTTTCATATTGCGGGGGGTTACATTTTCCCATGTCTTACCACCGTCCTTGGTGATATGGACAAGTCCGTCATCCGTTCCTGCCCAGATGACTCCTTTCTCATGATGCGATTCCACAGCGGAGAAGATGGTACAGTAATATTCCACACTTGTATTATCATGTGTGATGGGACCGCCTGAAGGACCCTGTTTGCTTTTGTCGTTCGTGGTGAGATCGGGACTGATTGGCTTCCAGCTCTGCCCCTCATTGGTTGATTTGAACAGTACGTTTGCCGCTGCGTAAACAGTGCCGGGATCGTGGGGGGAGAAGAAGATGGGGAAAGTCCATTGAAACCGATATTTCAAGTCAGCGGCACCGGCTCCCATTGGATTCTCCGGCCAAACACTAACCGTCCGCGTGGTCCTTGTGGAGTGATCGTAACGGGTCAGCTGACCACCGTAACAACCAGCGAAAACGATGTCGGGATTCCCGGGCATGGGAGCAATGTACCCGCTTTCGCATCCACCCACAGAGTACCAGTGCGTCCGGTCTATGCCGCCACCTGTGGTCTGACTAGCGATACCCACGGTGCTGTTATCCTGTTGGGCGCCGTATACATAGTAGAGATCACGGTCATCGGTAGCAACATGATAAAACTGCGCCGTCGGCTGATTGTCCTGCCTGCTCCAAGATTCGCCTCCTGTGAAAGAAACATTGGCACCTCCATCATTGGCGTTTATCATGGTCTGATTATCCACGGGACTGATCCAAAGATCATGGTTGTCCCCGTGAGGAACTCTGTAGCTTTTGTATGTCTTGCCGCCGTCCGTGGATTTGTAGAATCCGGTATTGAGGACATAAACCGTTTCCTCGCTCTGGGTGTCGGCATAGATATGCGTGTAGTACCAGGCTCGCTGGCGATAAGAGCGATCCTCATTAATTCGGCGCCATGTTTTGCCTGCATCTTCGGACCGGAAGATACCACCATCATCAGCCTCGATAATGGCCCAAACTCGTTTGGGATTAACAGGCGAGACAGAAACGCCGATTCTTCCCATAATTGCTTTAGGAAGACCTTCAGTTAATTCTTCCCATGTGTCACCGCCATCCGTCGATTTGTAGAGGCCGCTCCCTTCGCCACCACTCTCCATTGACCAAGGCGTCCGGCTCACCTGCCACATCCCGGCGTATAGTACACGAGGATTGGTAACATCCATTGAGATGTCCACGGCGCCAGTGTTTTCATCTATGAAAAGAACGTTTTCCCAGGACTTTCCTCCATCCTTGGAACGGAAGACGCCTCGCTCTTTGTTGGGTCCAAAGACGTGTCCCAGAGCTGCGACATAAACAAGATCGGGGTTCTTGGGATGAATCTTGATGCGGCCGATTTGCCGAGAATCGGAAAGGCCTACCTGTTGCCACGTTTCACCTGCATCCATGGATTTGTAGATACCGTCGCCATGAGAGAAATTGCCTCTGACACATGATTCACCCATTCCAACATAAATAATGTTGGGATCGGAATCGGCAACTGAGATAGCCCCCACCGAGCCTGTTTTAAACTGCCCATCCGAGATGGGGGTCCAGTTTACGCCTGCGTCCGTAGTCTTCCATACGCCTCCGCCTGTTCCACCGAAATAATAGACGTTGGGCTGACTAGGCACACCGGCAACGGCAACACTTCTTCCACCGCGGTAGGGGCCGATGGATCGCCATTCCATGGCATTGAAGAGAGACTCATCATAGCTCTCTCCCGCCACCGAAGCGGGGATGGAGAGCATACAAAGCATTAAAGAAATAACGAATGAAGCAGACTTGTTCATAGTGACTCCTAGTTCGAATGAGACATTTGCCAAACCCCGCGCGTTCTTAAAACCCTTTGAAAATGGAGAAAATAACCGGGAAAATCAATCAGTTTTTAAACTGTCAGTTGTCTGAAACTCGTGCTTTGTCGCTGCTCTCATCCAGGTTTGCTTCGCCAAGCTGGTTTTCGGTGGAGGCAACCGACACTGCCACCGAAGCATCACCGGTGACGTTTGTGACAGTCCGGAGCATATCGAGGATTCGGTCAACACCAAGTATAAGGGCGATGCCAGCGCTCGGTACACCGATGGCCTCGAGAATAATGACAAGCATGATGACGCCGGCGCCGGGGACCGCTGCTGTACCAATGGATGCAAGCACCGCCGTAAGAACAATTGTTAGTTGGGATGTTATCCCGAGCTCCATACCAAGGGTCTGGGCGATGAAGACTGCCGCCACCGCCTGATATAGGGCCGTGCCATCCATATTGATGGTGGCGCCGAGTGGGAGGACGAAGGACGAAACCTCTTCAGAAACGCCCAGCTTCTCTTCGCACCGCTCCATGGTAACGGGTAGGGTGGCGCCGCTGGAACTTGTTGAGAAGGCGACTAGTTGGGCGGGGGCTACCCCTTTGTAGAAAGTGCCTAGGGGCATGGAAGAAAAGATTCTTAAAACAGAAGTGTAAGTAACCACCATGTGAATGAAAAGGCCCGAAATAACGGCAATGCAATAAAACCCGAGAGCGCCGAGCAGTTCCACGACCTGAGAAATATTATCCTGAGCCACGGTGGTTATGGTGTTCGCAATTAGTGAAAAGACCCCCAGCGGGGCCATGAGCATGATCACATCCACCATTCGGATTATTACGTGATTAAATCCATCGAAAACCGCTAAGACAGCGTCGGCTTTCTTCTTGGGTACCTGAATCAGTCCGACTCCAATGAAGATGGCGAAGAATACCACCTGAAGCATGTTTCTGTTATTCGATGCGGAACCGAAGAAATTGCTTGGGACCATATCAACAATGGGTTGTAAAGGTCCTCGGTCCTTGACCCCTTCCGCTGCCGCTTCTCTTTTCCCCACATCCTGTTCGTATGTTTCTTGAAGCTGCTGCTGCATCTCTAGGGGAACTCTGTCTCCGGGACGAAGCGTATTAACCACCACAAGTCCAATGGTAACGGCCACAGCTGTGGTTGTTACATAAATAGCAATTGTCTTTCCGCCGATCCTGGATAGCTTCTTTAAGTCGGAGAGTGACGCAACACCAGTCACCAGTGATGATATGACGAGTGGAATGGCGATGAGCTTCAAGAGATTAATGAAGATGGTTCCAAAGGGGGCGATCCAGTCCGAGGTGAAACTGCCCCAGCCGTAGGTGGCAGCCACCACGCCGTATACAATACCGAGTACAAGGCCAATGATAATCTTCCAGTGGAGCTTCATAGGGAAAGGAGGAATTTAATTGTCTAAATGAGAATGACAAAGGTGTGCTGGCCTTTAAGTTGTTGTGAATTGTCCTAAAAAAACGGGAACAACTATCCTAACTTTTCCTACAATTCAATTAAGTCTGCCTTTGATGAACAGTATCCACCACTATTCTCAAATAATTGTCATCTGGAATGCTATCGCTATTTTCTTAAATACTTTTTCCGCTGACAGCCTAATCTTCCACCTTTGCTGGCCACGCTTGGTGACATGGGATTTCAGTAGATGGCGATGAAAGGGTTTGAAACAGTTCGACAAAATTCGAAAAGCTGCAGTCGTATCCTTGATGCGAGGAATCAGGGAGTGAATATGTTCTTATCAGAGATGAAAGCTACCACCCTTGTCTGCTTTTGGCTTCTACTCTGCGCTTCAGTCTCGGCACAGACTTTTTCGGCCAAGGGTCAGTTGTGGGGGAGTAGGATTGTTGGTGACGATGCGGCGGAGGGTCGATCGTCCGTGGAAACAGCTATGGGATATATCCCTACCCTTTCTCTTGCGCGAGAGTTGAGTAGTGACCGGCTGGTGGATTTTGAGTGGGCCTATCGATTCAGCTGGAATTACTCCGGTGAGGACCTTTTATCAAGGAGCGAAAATCCTTACCGCGGATGGGTGAGATACTCAACACCGAAAATGGAAGCGCGGCTTGGCCTACAAAAAATTGCTTTTGGGCCGGCGCAATTTCTCAGACCTACATCATGGTTTGACACCATCGATCTTCGTGATCCCACAGGCCAGACTGACGGAGTGGAAGCGTTCAGACTTCGGCTGTTTCCTTCCAGTTCGGTCGCACTTTGGAGTTGGGCAATCAAGAGCGACCTGGATACACTCTCTTACGGAGGAAGGGCCGAACTGTCCTTAGCCGCCGGAGATTGGGGTATCACCTATCATCAGGATCCTGAACAGAGGCCCCAGCAGATTGGGCTTTTTCCGGTGATCATGCCCGGTCCACAGAACCGTTTCGCGCTCGATTACCGGCATGACGGATTCATCGGTTTCTGGTTTGAGGGTGCCGCCCTAGTTTCGGGCAACAGTGATTTTCCCGGCTTTAATCGGTACTCGATGGCCAGTGTGGGCGGTGACTTTACAGTGCCGGTGGGGAACGGTGTACTGCTGATGACAGAAACAATGACCATCCGCGGCGCCTCATCGGAACATTCTGAAACCGATGGCCAGACCTATACCATACTTATGGCCAGCATGCCTGTGGGTCTGCTTCATCAGCTGATGGCGGTAACACAGATAGACTGGAAGAATGAGCGAATGTTCCACTTTTTTCGCTGGGGAATCACTTACGACTATTTCAGTATTAACTTTCTGTTCTCCGCCAGCCCAAAAAGAGTCGATTATGATATTCCTCAAAGTTACCTTCCCGCCAGTTTGGCCGGTTTTGGAAGCGTTTTAAACCTGATGCTCATTTACAATCACTAGGAACCCAACGATGGAAAACACCGCTGTTGCTACAATCAACCACCTTCTGAAACAGTTTCCCGTCGGCGGCGGTTTTTTCACCGCCCTGAATGACGTCACACTTACATTTAGAAAAAGAGAGTTTACTGGTCTTGTGGGGCCGTCTGGCTCAGGGAAGACGACGCTGCTGAACATTATCGGTGGCCTCGATTCCCCCACGGAGGGGACGGTTAACGTCCTCGGTAAAGCACTGGACAATACGTCCCACGGAGAGCGGGCACTTCTGAGACGAAAGCATATGGGATTTATTTTCCAGAGTTACAACCTGTTGCCGGTCTATACGGTATTTGAGAATGTTGAACTTCCCCTAATTCTGAACAAAGTCGAGGAGAAGGAGAGAGATGAGATGGTGAAGGAAGCGTTGGAGTGGGTCGGTCTGTCGGACAAGATTAACTCCCGGCCGGCTATGCTGAGCGGCGGTGAGTGTCAGCGGACAGCTATCGCCAGAGCAATTGTTCACCGGCCCGAACTGGTTCTGGCAGACGAACCGACTGCCAACCTCGACGCTGAGAACTCCCATCACATTATGGAAATTATGGTCAAGTTGAACAAAGAACTGTCTACCTCCTTCATCTTTGCCACCCACGATGAAAAGATCATGGCCTACTTAAGGCGTATCATACACCTGGATGACAGTCAAATAACCGAAGATGAACATATTGAGAACCCTACAGGCGGCCCAACCTGATGCTGTTTAAGATTGCCCTTAAGAACCTGTTGGGCGCCAGGCTGCGCACCATTCTGAATATTCTGGTAACCGCTTTTTCATTTTTCCTGATCCTGTTCGTTTATGCCATGTACGACGGCATGCTACAGCATGCCAAACAGGTCACCATGGACACGGAGATCGCCGGCGGCGCCTACTGGCACCCGGAATACGATCCGCTGGACCCCATGACTTTTGAAGATGCCCATTCTGTCCTACCAGAAGACATACAATCTCTGGTGGATCAGGATAATGCTTTTCCGGTATTGGTCAGCCAGGCATCCATTTATCCTGAAGGCCGCATGATGCCTACTATTATGAAAGGCATTCCACCGGATCAGAAGATTGTGAATATGCCCACCGACGCACTTGCGGGACATGACGATAGTTCCATCCCCGTTCTGATCGGAAAAGGAATGGCCAGCGACACCAAATTGGAAGTGGGCGATGCCTTTACCATCCGCTGGCTTGATGCTGACCGGACCTATGATGCGGACGAAGGTGTGGTGGTCCATGTTATGGATACGGAGAATTTCAAACTGGACATGGGCCATATCTGGATACCGCTGAATAAAGCCCGCTCTATGTTGGCCATGAAAGGAGAAGCTACCTATGTGACCTATGCAAAAGAGCTTCCGCCGGTTCAGAATGTTGGCGGCTGGATCCCCCGCGATATCAATTATCTGGTGCAGGACATGGAGGCCATTATTGAAGCGGACAAGCCTGGCGCCATAATCATGTATATGATTCTATTGGCCCTGGCTGCCATGGGTATTTTCAACGCCCAGGTATTGTCTATTTTTCGCCGGGGTAGAGAGATCGGCACACTTATGGCTATAGGCATGACCCGCCAAAGGGTAGTGGGGCTGTTCACCCTGGAAGGCGGGCTCAATGCAGTGCTGGCGGCAGCGGCAACGCTGGTCTTTTTTGGCCCCATACTGTGGTATTTCGGGGTGCACGGTATTCCCCTGCCCATTGATTACACGGAAATGGGCATGATCATGGCCAAACGCCTCATCCCGATTTACACCATAGGACTGGTTGTGTCGACCACTGCACTTGTTTCACTGGTTGTGTTGATTGTGAGCTACATCCCATCCCGGCGCATCGCCCGCATGCAGCCGACAGATGCCCTGCGGGGGAAGGCGGTGGCATGATCAGATTTCTAACCAAAGGATTGCTTCGAGACCGTTCCCGCTCCCTGTTCCCCGTTTTGGTCATAACCCTTACGGTCACCCTGGTAATATTCTCAATCGGCTTTTTGAAAGGGACAATGAACAGTTTGCTCCTTGATACTGCGGTGATCTTGACGGGCCACGAAAAAGTGGTCACCCGCGCCTATCATGAAGAGAGCCAGCTGATGCCCAATGACTTGGCACTACTAGAGGTGGATCAGCTGGTTGCTGATCTGCATCAGAATTATCCGGAATTTTTCTGGTCACCGCGGATCAAGTTTGCGGGCCTTTTGGATGTTCCAGACGAAAATGGCGAAACAAAAATACAAGGCCCGGTTCTTGCTGTTGGAATTGATTTCTTTTCTGATGGATCACGCGAAATTGAGCTCTGGGAGTTGGAACGATTGATGGTTAGTGGAAGGCTACCTGAACACAGGGATGATGTCCTCATCAGTTCAAAACTGGCGGATCAACTGAATGTAAAAGCCGGAGAAAGCGTCACCTTCATCGGTTCCACCATGGATAACGCTTTTTCAACCTACAATTTCAATATTGCAGGGACCTTTAACTTGCGAAAGGGCCAGACAGACAAGCAAATGATGCTTGTTGATCTGTCCGGTGCCCGCGCTGCGTTGGATATGGAGAACGCTGCTTCGGCCATTTTCGGCTTTATCCATTCATTATATTATGATGATGAAGCAGCTGTTATGCTGCGTGATGAATATAATGAGACCCACAGCGACAGCCTTGATATCTTCAGCCCCTTTATGCTTGCCCTGCGGGATGGGAACCAGATGGGGACCATGGTGGATATCAGCGGTGCAATAATGGCCATTATGGGCGGAATATTTTTGGTGGTGGTGATGGTCGTCCTTTGGAATATGGGCCTCATGAATGGTCTCCGCCGCTACGGCGAAGTAGGGCTGCGGCTGGCGCTGGGAGAGTCCAAGGGCCAGGTATACCGCTCTATGATCTCTGAAGCTGTGATCATCGGGCTGACGGGGACGGTTATAGGGACGGGAATTGGCCTTGCTCTCACTTACTACGTACAAGAGAACGGTATAGATTACACAAAAGGAATTGAAGCACTATCCAATTCGTCCATGGTGATGCCCAACGTGTTTTATGCCCAGGTGACGCCTGATCTATTGTATATAGGATTTGTGCCGGGTGTTCTGGCCACAGTGCTGGGCACCATGCTGGCCGGCCTTGCCGTCTACAAAAGAGAAATGGCACAACTTTTTAAGGAACTGGAAACATGATCAGGAAAGCATATTTCGGTGTCATCCTGTTGACTCTGGTCTTATGCTTTGGGCAGTCAGATGATATCGCGGCGGAGCAGCTGGTGAAGGCAATGGATTACAATCTCAACGCCAAGACGAGGATTTTGACAAGCAAGATGGTGGTCCACGGACGACGTTCCAGCCGGACCATTGAATCCCGGAGCTGGGTGAAAGGAATTAACCAGGCCTACACGGAATACCTGGCCCCACCCCGGGAAGCAGGGACGAAAATGCTCAAATCTAGAGACAAACTGTGGACCTACTCTCCACAAACTGACAGGGTGATCCAGATTTCAGGACACATGCTTCGGCAATCGGTCATGGGCTCTGACATGTCCTACAACGATATGATGGAAGACCGTCCTCTGACAGATCTCTATGAAGCTACCGTTGAAGGATCGGAAGTGATTGAAGGCCGGAAACACTGGATTCTTTTTCTTGAGGCAAGAGTAACAGGATTGTCCTACCCCAAGCGCCGCGCTTGGGTAGACGCTGAATACCTGTTGCCGTTGAAAGAAGAACTCTATGCCAAGAGCGGTAAGCTCCTCAAGTCTACTTCTATGGATGGGATAAAAAAGGTTCAGGGACGGTGGTTTCCCACACGGTTCATTTTCAAGGATGAACTGAAGCGAAACAGCAGGGGGACAGAGTGGATCATAGATGATATTGCTTTTGATAAGGAGATTCCCGATTCTCGTTTTGAGAAAGCGATACTCCGGAAGTAGCCCGTTTGGATGTTCATTACTTTCAGGGATACATGATCGTAGTCAAGGCACTATTTTTATCCAGCACTCTTGATATTTTTACATTAGGCATCAGAGAATAGAATAATATCGCGGCATTAACTTAAAATGATCAATTAATGAACTGTTCACGTCTGTTAACCTTTAGCGCACTGTTCTTCTCTTTGTGTTTTGCGCAGAATCCCGATTATATTACTTCGGCGGTGAAGGTGCAGTCGGCTCCTGTGATGGATGGGGACGTTTTGAATGATCCTGCCTGGGATGGTACTCCATCGGTCGAATCGTTTACACAAAAAGCGCCTGACGAAGGTGAGCCGAGTTCGGAGCGAACTGTGGTGAAAGTGATGTATTCGGATGATTTCATTTATCTTTCTGCTGTCTGCTATGATACCGATTCTGATGGCATCATTATTACCGATACCCGCCGCGACGCGCCACTCAATAATAGCGACAGTTTTACCTTCTTGTTGGACACGTTCAAGGACTATCAGAACGGTTACGTTTTTGGGACAAATCCCGCCGGCATCGAGTACGACGCCCAGATCACTGGCGGCGGTGAGCAAAGCTCTATAATGAGAAGGTTTTCGATCGGGACCGGTGGCGGTTTGAACATCAACTGGGATGCAGCGTGGCAGGTGGAGACACAAATCGGCGACTTCGGCTGGAGCGCAGAATTTGCTATTCCCTTTAAGACCCTCAGGTACAAAGGGGATGGAGAGCAGGCGTGGGGGATCAATTTTCAGCGAGTGGTGGCGAGAAAGCAGGAAGAGGCAAATTGGGCTCCTATCTCAAGACAGTTCACCATAAACCGTCTTCTTTCGGCTGGCACACTAACAGGCATGGTAACTCCTCCGGCGAAGAACCTAAAAATCATGCCATATGCTCTTGGTCAGCAGAACATATATGATGGAGAGAAGTCATCCAGCACTAGCGGAGGAGATTTTGGCATGGATGCCAAGCTTGGCATTGGCTCGGCGTTGACACTTGACCTCACTTACAACACTGACTTCGCCCAAGTTGAAGCCGATGAACAACAGATAAACCTTGACCGGTTCAGTCTTTTTTTCCCAGAAAAACGGGCATTTTTTCTGGAAAACGCAGGGCTATTTTCTGTGGGTGAAGGGGGCAGTTTTTGGGGTCCTGATATCGAGATGTTTTTCAGCCGAAAAATCGGTATTGGCACCGGTGGAGCACAGGTACCCATCTTGGGTGGAGGTCGCCTCACAGGGTCATTGTCCGGGCTGAAAGTGGGCGCCCTAAGTATGCGAACAGATGCAGTTGAGGATGTAACAGATGGGAATAACTACTCCGTCATGCGCTTGAAAAAAGAATTGCCGAACCGCACCTATTTCGGTGGAATGCTAACCGACCTTAACCATCTCGGGGAGGACGGTTATGTCAACAGATCTTATGCATTGGATGGCCAGTTGGGAATCGGTGAGTTGAGCCAAGTCGTTGTCTTTGGAGCTGTTACCGAAACGCCAGGCATGAAGATGGACAGAGCTTATGCGTATCGACTGCATGCTGGCCGTAACAGTCAGCAGGTGTCATCGTCCATTGGTTATACTGAGGTTGGACCGAACTTCAATCCAGAAATGGGATTCCTGAAACGGGAGAACTATCGCAAGTGGTCAGGACGCATTTTTACAAGATTTCGTCCCGATGATCTTTTTGGCCTTCTTGAATTCCGCCCTCATGTGGACTACAGCGGTTACTGGAAGCTGGGTGGCTTTCATGAATCGGGAAGGTGGCATATCGATACTCACTGGGAGTTCAGGTCTGGCTTCGAAATCCATACAGGAACAAACCTTGTAAAGGAAGGGGTTCTTCAAGATTTCGAGGTCGCTTCGGGTGTGACCGTTCCCGCCGCCACTTACGATGAACAGGAAATTCAACTGATGATCATGACCAATCGTGCAAAGGCTGTAAGTTTCACCTCAAGAATTGTTACTGGTGGATTTTTCGGCGGAAATAGAATAAACATGACTCCGACAGTGAATGTCCGTTACAAGGACAAGTTCACATCTGAGTTCAGTTCACAGTACAATCAAGTAAGCCTTCCCGGCGGTGATTTTATTACAAAACTAATGAAGGCGCGATTAACCTATTCATTCTCACCAAGGATTTATATCCAATCACTTCTGCAATACAACAGTCAGTCCGATGAGTGGTCCATGAACTGGCGGTTCATCTGGCAGCAGTCCGCCGCCACGGGACTTTACCTTGTTTACAATGAAACTCAGGACTATGATGGGATTCCTATCCAAGACCAGACACGGTCAATTATTGTTAAGTACAGCCATCTGTTTGATGCGTTGAAGTAAACCGAAAATTGGCTCACACTACTGATAAGCAGTATTGAAAGATTATGTATAGTTGGTCTTACCCCACAATTAATTTCAAGCTATTAACGTTTGCTGCTGTTCTACTTTTCTCTAATTGTGGACATGTCCCGCAGCTCCCCGATCTTTCATATAAGAATGTTTCTCAGAAAAAGTCGCGATCGAAGGCAGGCGCTGTAGTCACGGCCCACCCTCTCGCCACGCAGGCCGGCGTAGAAATGCTTGAAGATGACGGGAACGCCATTGATGCCGCTGTGGCGGCCGCTTTTGTCCTGACGGTTGTAGAACCGAGTATGAGTGGGATTGGCGGAAGGACTCAGATATTGATTTCATCTTCTTTGGGTGAAGTGTTCGGTATTGATGGCACAACACAGGCGCCGCTGGATTATGACTACCAAAATGCACCAAAGAAAACCTACGGCTATCCAAGTATCGGTGTGCCGGGTGTGGTGAGAGGGCTCACCAAAGCTCTGGACGAACACGGATCCCTTCCGCTGGGCAAAGTGATGGAACCTGCGATTTCACTTGCGGAAAACGGTCATGCTCTCATCAGTGGCGAAGCTTTACGCCAGGCATGGGTTAATAAAGAGTTGAATGAGTTTGAAGGATCCCGCCGCTACTTTTTGAATGAGGACGGCTCGCCAAGGAAAGCGGGAGACTGGGTGGTGCAGACGGACCTCGCCAATGTGCTTAGGGCCATTTCTAAAGATGGGCCTGACGTATTCTATGAGGGGTGGATTGCGGAAAGAATTGTTGAAGACAACCAAGCCAACGGAGGCGTGCTTACACAAAAAGCGCTGAAGGATTATCGTGCGGAAGATTCCTATATTGTCCACGGTTCGTACAGAGGCTTCGATCTCACCGCCCTTTACCTGCCCGCCTTTGGTGCTATCACCATCGAGGTGCTGCAGATCATGGAGGCGCTGGAGAGGGATATGACGGATGAAAGAATTTGGGGAGAGGTTCTGCATAATGCCATCGAAGCTGCTTATCTTGACAGACAGGAGCAACATTCCCTTGAGGATGCAGAACGACTTACGTCAAAGGCGTGGGCCCGGAAGCGGGCAGATAAGATCAGCAATGGCCGCCTATCATTGAGAGGCGGAGAGGAATCTCTGCCTGCAGCGTGGTCGGCTCCCTTGGGGCATACAACTCATCTCACCGTGGTTGATAGAGATGGAATGGTTGTTGCTCTCACGCAAACTTTAGGCACCACTCTTGGTTCAAAGGTTGCCACGCCGGGCCTCGGTTTTGCCTATGCTCAAACTTTAGGTGGCTATCTCGGTGAGGTGAGGGCGGGAGAACGTGCTTCAAGCCATATCTCTCCTTTACTCGTATCGAAGGATAGTGCCCCATTTCTGGCCCTTGGTGCGGCGGGCGGGAGTCGTATCCCTTCTTCTATTGTGGCGGTGGTCAGCAGGGTGATCGATCAGCGCCACGATCTTGCGTCGGCCCTCCAGCTACCCCGTGTCTATCCTACGGAAGAAGGAATTGATCTTGAATTTACCGATGCATCAGGATGGTCTTTGGCCGATAGCCTCCACTTTGTTGAGTTGGGCTACAGTGTTACTATACAGAGAGGGATGGGGCGGTTCGGACGGGTCCATGCAGTGATGGCCGACACAGTGACGGGAGAGTGGATTGGCGGCGCAGATCCGGATTGGGAAGGAAGTTCAGAGGCACCGATTCAAAAAAATATAGAACAGAGGACAAAATGAAGAATGTAAGATTATGCCTACTTATCACACATCTTACCCTTCTCCTTGCGCAGCCAAAATCTCCAGAGGAGATTTTCGGTTTCCGCATCGGCGATGACTACAAACTTGCCGATTACAGCCAGATGGTGGACTATCACAGGCAACTCGCCACCACTTCTGACAGGGTGATTCTCCAGGAGATTGGCAAGACCGCCCTGGGCAGGCCGATGCTTCTGCAGTTCATTTCCACCCCGGAGAATCTACGGCATTTAGATAGATGGAAGTCTATTTCTACCAAGTTGGCGCGGGCCCGGATCAGTGAAAATGAAGCGCGAAACTTGGTAAAAGAGGGGAAGTCAATCCTCTGGATAGATGGCGGAATGCACGCGACCGAACGTGCTCACGGTCAAATGACAGCTGAATTAGCTTATCGCATTGCCACCGAAGAATCAGAGGAAATGAAAAAGATTCGTGAAAACGTGATTGTTCTTCTCATGCCTGTAATGAATCCTGATGGAATGGATATTGTGGTGGACTGGTACCGTCGAAACCTTGGAACACCGTTCGAGACCACTAGCCCGCCGTGGCTCTACCACCATTACGTCGGGCACGACAACAACCGGGACTGGTTCATGAACAATATGCCGGAATCTCAGGCGTGCTCCCGAGTGATCTACAACGAGTGGTATCCGCAGATCGTCTACAACCATCACCAGACGGGGCCATCTTGGGCAAGAATTTTTCTTCCTCCTTTTTCTGATCCGGTCAATCCAAATATTCATCCGGGTGTTACCACAGGCGTTAGTCTTGTTGGCACCGCCATGGGGAACCGTTTTGCCATGAAGAAGATGGGAGGCGTTGTTTCCGATTTTCAGTACAGCATGTGGTGGAACGGTGGCATGCGGACTGCTCCCTATTTCCACAATCAAATTGGCATCCTGACTGAAACGAGCCACTCCACACCAACCCCACGCTTCTATGATCCTGATTCTATTCCGAAAGCTATAGGTTCACGCAGGGCCAATCGACTTGCCAACGATGGAACGGATATTTTTCTACCAATTCCGTGGGAGGCAGGAGAATCCCATTTTAGAGATGCGGTGGACTATATGCTGACTGCTTCTATGGCCGTGCTAAATGTTTCGGCGGACCTACGGGAAAAGTGGTTGATGAATATCTATCAGATGGGACGAGACGCCATTGAAGCGGGAGAGGCTGGCGGCCCTTTTGCCTACGTTATCCCTACGGAACAGTGGGATCCTGTTGAAGCGGTGAATCTTGCAACCCATCTTCGGCGGACCGGCATTGAAGTGCACAAGTCCACTGAGAAGTTCCGTGCTGGTGATAAGCAATACCCTAAAGGTTCGTATGTCATCTATGCCGCTCAGGCATTTCGCCCTATGGTGCTCGACATGATGGAGCCTCAGAAGTATCCCAACAGGCGCGGTCCTGATGGATCGCCGCAGGTTCCCTACGATCTTGCCGGCTGGACGCTTCCTATGCAGATGGGCGTTACAGTGGACAGAATTGATAAGTCGTTCAAAGCCAAGGCAGAAGAGATCAATCACATCGAAATCTCACCGCCACCTGGTGAGGCAACCGGTCGCGGTGACTGGGGTTATATTGTTTCGAACAAGACTAATGCAACTGTTATCGCGGCCAATCGGCTACTCGATTCCGGGGAGAAAGTTTCCTACCTCGACGACTCTCACAAAATACGTTCGGTTGAGTTTGGACGAGGTGCCATTGTGATTGAATCGTCTGGGAAAAGCACCGATTCTGCTGTCGGGGCCATGGCAGCCGATCTCGGCATCAGTTTCAGCCGCCTTTCAACGAAACCGTCCTCGCGCCTCATTCCTGCCAAACAACTCAGGATAGGGCTATACAAATCGTGGGTCTCTAACATGGATGAGGGGTGGACAAGATGGCTTTTGGAGAATTACGAGTTCCCTATGGACACACTCCACGATGCGGATATAAACGGCGGCCGTTTGAGCCGTTACAGCGCCATTTTGATCCCAGATCAATCCCCCGCAAGGATACTGAATGGACACTCCATGCATACCATGCCTCAGGAATATGTTGGTGGCATGGGTGTAGAGGGAGCCGCAGCCCTGAAACAATATGTGGAGGATGGCGGGACGCTGATCATGCTTGATGGTGCATCAGATTTTGCCATCGAGCAGTTTGGCCTTCCGGTTCGGAATGCCGTTTCTGGTATCTCGCCTCAGAAATTCTTTATTCCCGGCTCTCTCATTAAGATTCATCTGAACCGAAATCATCCTGTGACGGGGGGGATGCAAGATCAGGCCGCGGCCTATTACGTCCGGAGCCGTGCTTTCAAAGAGATAAAACTTTCCAGAAAAGGTGAAGGAGGTCGCGAGGACACCAAGGTGGCACCGCTTCCCCCAGTGGAAGTAATTGCCACGTACGCTAAAGAGGATATTCTCATGAGCGGTTGGGCTTTGGGAGAGAAAAATTACATCGGTGGCAAGGCGGCGGCGGTCCGTGTGACCATGGGAGAAGGAGATATTGTTCTCATCGGTTTCCGTCCTCAGTTTCGCGGCCAACCTAGGGGCACCTATAAATTGCTATTTAACTCACTCCTGCTGAGTGGACTGGATAGCTATCCGTCAGTTAGTAATTAAGTGTTGCTGGCGAGACCGCACCATTTCATCGCGGCCGTTAGAGGTTATCGTTCTCGTTCTGCTTGATCACAAAAATCCATCAACGGACGAATCCATCGATAAGGGGTAGCGTTGAAAATTAACAAACTGTTCAGCCTCTAGAATTAGAATTGATGAAAAGTGTAGAAATGGTTGACAATCTGCGTTGGCTTGTGGTAGCATCTCCGGTCAGATCTTAGGAGATAGCATGTTTTTTAAGAGATTTACACTTGCTGCGACACTTATTCTGATGCCACTTCTTTTTTATGGGTGCGCACAGGGTGGTCTCAATTTCTACAGTTTCGAAGGCACTGTTAAGCTGGAAGCGGAGGAGGCTGTCGGTAAGAATGGTGTTGTTTCCTCTGTACACCCTCTAGCTTCTCAGGTGGGAATTGACGTTTTGAAAAACGGCGGTAATGCCATCGACGCCGCCATTGCCACCGGACTTGCTCTCGGAGTTGTGGATCAGGCAAACTGCGGCCTTGGCGGGGGCGCCTTCATTGTCATGCTTCTCGCAGATGGCACGGTCCATACTATTGACGGCAGAGAGATGGCACCGGCAGGCGCCCATAGGGATATGTATCTTCGTGGCGGTAAGGCCGATTTCGAACTGAGTCAACGGGGTCCCCTGGCGGTGGGCGTCCCGGGTGTACCTGCGGCATATTTGAAAGCACTCGAACTCGGTGGCACCACCTCCTTGGCTAACTTGATCAAACCTGCCACCGCCATCGCAAGAGATGGCTTTGTACTCGATGACGCTTATGTCGATCGCTACAGGGGAGCAGCCAAACACCTCAAGGATGATCCTGGCTCGGCCGAAGTCTATTTTCACGAGGACGGTTCAAAACTGAAGGTGGGTGAACTGTTCAAGCAGCCTCTTCTGGCCGAAACTTATGAAAAGTTTGGCACAGGCGGTTTGGATTACTTTTACAAAGGAGAGTTTGCACAGAAAGTGGATCAATTCATGCGTGAGTCAGATGGTCTTATTACCGTGAATGATATGGCAAACTACAAAGTAGTTGAGCGGGAACCGATCAGGGGCAGTTACAAAGGTTATGAGGTTTACGGGATGGGACCTCCCAGTTCCGGTGGCATCCATTTGGTTCAAATACTCAACATGATTGAGGCTTCCGGTGCCCTTGACGGGAAGACCAGCTGGGATGAAGAGAGTCTGTTTCTCACTTCTCAGTTTATGGACAAAGCATTCAAGGATCGTGCCGAGCACCTCGGCGATGCCGACTATTATCCTGTACCTATAGAGAGACTTATTAGCAAATCTTATGCGAAGTCACTGGTTGAAGAAGTGCGGAGTGTAATTACCGTTAGACCGCCAGATGCACATTTTACACTAGCGTATGAGCCCGGTCATACAACCAACTTCGCCGTGGTAGATCATTGGGGGAACGCCGTGGCAATCAACCATACGGTCAACCTCACGTATGGTGCCCAGGTGACGGTACCCGGTACAGGTATCGTACTCAACTCTGAGATGGACGACTTCAGTGCTCAGCCTGGCGTACCGAACGCTTTTGGTCTAATCGGTGCCGAAGCGAATGCGATTGAGCCAGGTAAGCGGCCTCTCTCCAGCATGTCGCCTACCATTGTGGTGAAGGATGGCAAGCCGGTCATGATGCTCGGTGGTGCTGGCGGTCCGAGAATCATTACAGCTGTTCTTCATACAGTGTTAGGCGTCCTTGATTTTGACCTTTCTGTTGGCGAGGCCCTCGCCCTGCCGAGGTTTCATCATCAGTATCGTCCAGAAGCTCTTTTTGTAGAATCAAACATGCCGAAAGACCAAAGAAAAGCGATGAAAAGAAAGGGATATCGCGTTGTTGTCCGGAACGGTTTGGGAACTGTTAGAGCCATCGCCTGGAGCGAGGAACATCAGGCTTATGTCGGCGCCGCAGATCCTCGAACAAGAAACGGCGTGGGGGCGAAGGCCTACTGAGTTCCTCCAATTGAGGTATGGCAAAGCGACAGAAGAAGCGGGCAAGGAATAAGAAGGGCTCTTCATCCAGTTCCTTTAAGAAATCGCTGAAGCAAGCAACTCATCCGGTTCCAGCGGAAAAAATTGAGGGGACAGGGAAAAAATATGATAGGAAAGAGTCGAAGGAGCAGCTAAAAGAGGAGATTGACCATTCAAGGAACGGCTGAATCCTATCGGGACAAAAAAAGCCGCTTAAGGAGTTTGGTAAGCGGGCCGTACCTGAGCCCCTGCCCCATATATCTCTCGCCAGTCTTATCCTGAATAATCAACTCGAAGTGAAGGTGGGCGTGATCCCAGTTACCAAGAGCGCCGTCGCTTGTTCCGCTGGCGCCGACTTTACCGATCCTCTGTCCTCTTTTCACGCTGGCACCGACTGTGACGTCTTCCGCAATTTCTGACATATGTGCATAGATGGTCACCAGTCTCTTTCCCTTCACAATATCGACTCCGTGATCGATAAAAATGGTTTGCCCAAAAAGTATATGCTCGAAGACGTCAGATGGGGTTCTTCCGATAGTTGCAGCTTTCTTCAATAGTGATTTTCTGAAGTCGTTTGTGATTTCTTCGTACCCGTGATCTGCCCGGATAACAACACCCCCTTCAGCGGCACGTATCGGAGTGCCGTATGGTGACTGGAAATCGATTCCGCGATGAGTTCCGCTCCGATGAGCCCGGGGTGCATTCGGGAGAAGTATCGAACTCGTGGGATAGGAGACACCGGCGCACGGCTCCAGGAGAAGGCCATCGGGGAGATAGTCGAAACTGTCAACAATCTCTTCATGCGGTGTTACACTGGGGACCAGTGTTGGACTGACAATGACCGGGGGACGGCCGAGAAGTTCCGCAAAAGCGGCAATGCGCCCTCTGTCAAGGGCGAACTTTAAGACCAGAGATCCCTTTTCAGCGGCGAGATTAACAGGACGGAATGGGGACCTTTCCTCATGGGAAAAATGTGCACTTATCTCAAAAACGATGGAATCGTTTTTGGTACGATTCAATAGAGTTGCATAATCAAGTCTGCTTGCAGCTTCTCCAAGAGCACTACTCAGAAGGTTTTCATCTATTTCCGCATCTAAGGGGATATGAATTGTGACCGTATCACCTGTTTCTGTGGTTTGTATTGTCACAGGAAGTGGTCGAACCGGTTCAGCTTCTGGCTCGGGATTGGGCACAGGTTCGGATGCGGCCGTCGGCTCAGGATCAGGCACAGTCGGGGCACAGCCTAAGAGTGCGACGACAGCCACCCAAAGGTAGATTCGTGTCTCTAGAATGCTATTACTCTCCCGTTGCTGTGGTCAGTAATTTCAACCCGTTAAGGTAAGCATCCACCGGCGATGCCGTTTCAGTAGAAAGACACGTTTCCGAAAGGATGGAGGCGGCACCATGCTTCGAAGGGTCGTAGGGCGTATCAAAATGAATTTCTACCGTTCTGATTTTGCAGAGCTGGAGTGTATCACGGAGGTCATAGGCGCTCCGTGCCCAGGCTCCCGGAGCAATTAAACACCCCTCCGCCCAGTTCCGATTCCTCTGGAGAAAGGTTATTGCTTTGGCTCTGTCATGTGTCTGGAGAATCTTCAATGTAGCATCCATTTCTCGAGCCTTTCGCTGAAGGGCGTGGTTGATTTTATCGAGGGTAATTTGTTCCCCAGCGGCAGCTGAATGAACGCCGATCAGATTCATATTTGGTCCATGAAGGATAAGGATATTCATAATGCGTCTAGCTTTTCGGTTGCCGACCTATCAATGAGAAGGTAAATTCTTGATCCAAATATAAGTGGTTTGGGGTGAATGAATTAACAATGAACGAATGAAATAAATTGTAGGACAGGTGCAGACAAGTAAAAGAAAAATCTCTTCATCTGAATTTCTTAGCTGAGGCATGTCTGGTTCTTTATTGAAGTCTGAGCCCCACCATTGGGGCTCTTTTTTTGCCTCGCCTTATAGGACGATGAGGACAGAGTCGTGGTGAAACAAAATGCCACCTTAATGCTGGAAGACGGCCGCCTATTCAGAGGAACCGCGTTCGGTGCTACTGGCGAGACCACCGGTGAAGTTTGCTTCAATACGGGGATGACCGGCTATCAGGAGATTCTCACAGATCCATCCTACTGTGGCCAGATCGTAACCATGACGTTTCCTCATATCGGGAATTACGGTACTAATTCAGCCGACATTGAATCGGAGAAAATTCAGGTGGCAGGGTTTGTGGTGAGAGAAGAGAGTGTACACCCTTCGAACTACCGTTCGGAACAGTCCCTTGTCGATTACCTGAAAGGGGCCGGCATTGTTGGTATACAGGGGGTGGACACCCGGTCTATAACACGTCATTTGAGAGATCGCGGTGCTATGAATGGCATCATCAGCACAAAAGACCTGGAGAAAGATTCTCTTGCGAGAAAACTGAGTAAAGTCCCCTCTATGTCGGGTCTGGACCTTGTTCCGAAGGTGACCTGTGAAACACAGTATAACTGGCCAAAGAACGGTTCAACACCGCAGTATAGTGTAATTGCAATAGACTTTGGAATTAAGCACAACATCCTGAGGCTTCTGTCTGAACATGGATGTGATGTGACTGTTGTGCCGGCAGCGACTTCCGCCGATGATATTCTAGCGCTGAAACCGAACGGTATCTTCCTTTCTAACGGTCCCGGCGATCCGGCGGCGGTCACCTATGGTATCGAAACAATTAAGAAGTTGTTAGGAAAGAAACCGATATTCGGAATCTGTCTCGGACATCAGCTGTTGTCCCTGGCGGTCGGCGGTGAAACTTTCAAGCTGAAGTTCGGCCACCGCGGGATCAATCATCCTGTTAAGAACACCAACACCTCAGAAATTGAAATCACCAGTCACAATCACGGTTTTACCGTTGATCCCGATTCGCTTCCTTCTTCCGTCGACATCACCCACTGGAATCTAAACGATGACACGGTGGAGGGATTTAGGTGTAAAGATCTTCCAGCGTTCTCTGTCCAGTATCACCCAGAGGCAGGGCCTGGACCCCACGATAGCCGATACCTTTTCAGGCAGTTTACCGCAATGATGAAAGATGCCTAAGCGAAACGATATAGAATCAATCTTGATTATAGGTGCTGGCCCTATTGTCATCGGTCAGGCATGCGAGTTTGACTATTCGGGCACTCAGGCGACCCGGGGACTGAAAGAAGAAGGTTATCGTGTCATTCTGGTGAACTCGAATCCAGCCACTATTATGACAGATCCGAACCTGGCGCATCAAACATACATCGAGCCAATCACCCCTGAGCACGTTACGGCAATCATCGAGAAGGAAAAGCCGGATGCCATTCTTCCGACAGTGGGCGGTCAAACGGCCCTGAATTTGGCGATGGATTTGCATCGGGGAGGAATCTTGGAGAAACACGATGTTCAATTAATCGGTGCTCAGGTGGATGCTATAGAAAAGGCGGAAGATCGGGAACGATTTAAAGAAACGATGGATTCAGCTGGTATTGAAACGGCGAAGGGGGGCTTCGTTTATTCGTGGGAAGAGGCGGAAGCGCTTATACAATCAATGGTTTTCCCCGTAATTATCCGACCAAGTTTTACCTTGGGCGGCACCGGTGGCTCTATCGCTTACAATAGCGACGAGTTTCAAGAACTCGTGGAAAACGGACTCAGCGCCAGCCCCATCAGAGAGGTGCTCATCGAGGAATCGCTCCTAGGATGGAAGGAGTTTGAACTTGAAGTGATCCGTGATAGAGCCGACAATGCCATCATTATTTGCTCCATAGAGAATGTTGATCCCATGGGCGTACATACGGGCGATTCTATAACTGTGGCCCCGGCCATGACGCTCACAGACAGGGAATTCCAAAAGATGCGGAACTGGGCCATTCTTTGCCTGCGGACCATCGGTGTGGAGACGGGTGGGTCAAACGTTCAGTTTGCAGTGAACCCTGAAGACGGGCGGATGATTATTATTGAAATGAATCCTCGTGTGAGCCGTTCCTCAGCCTTAGCGTCCAAGGCGACAGGGTTCCCCATTGCCAAGGTGGCAGCCAAACTGGCCGTAGGCTATACGCTGGACGAAATACCTAACGATATTACAGGCAAGACGCTGGCGGCATTTGAACCGACCATCGATTATATTGTGACGAAAGTTCCCCGGTTCGACTTCGAGAAATTTCCCTCAGCCTCAGGACATCTTGGCGTCCAGATGCAGAGTGTGGGTGAAGTTATGGCGATTGGACGAACCTTTCGGGAGTCGCTCCAGAAAGCTTTCCGATCTCTGGAAGTGGGGTTGGACGGTCTGGAGGAGAAACCGCCCGCTGCGGGTGATCCAGACGTTAGTCGAGCCAGAGAACTTGACATGACTACACTGCGGTTCGCGTCCGCATTCCGACTTCTTAAAGTTAGACATGCATTCCTCGATGGGCAGACCTTGGAGGATGTCTTTAATGAAACAAAGATCGATCCGTGGTTCTTGCACCAGATTAAACAGTTGGTTGAAGCGCAACAGCCTGAAACCGGCGGAAAATCTCTGCTCGAACTAAAGCAGGATGGATTCTCCGATAGGCAGATCGGACGATTTAGAGGTGAGGAGGAGTCAACGATTCGGGAAATGCGCAAGAAGGATAAAGTGCTGCCCAGTTACAAGGTGGTGGATACTTGCGCCGCTGAGTTTGCAGCAAAGACTCCTTACTGTTATTCGACCTACGACGAAGAAAATGAGATTGTACCTCTCAATGTTAAGTCAGACGGTGACCGAGGTAAAGTGATGATTCTGGGTGGCGGGCCGAACAGAATCGGTCAAGGAATCGAGTTTGACTACTGTTGTGTGCAAGCGGTCTTTGGACTGAAAGAGATTGGCTATAAAACCATCATGGTCAACTGCAATCCAGAGACAATCAGCACAGATTTCGATCTTGTGGATCGCCTCTATTTTGAGCCGGTCACCTTTGAGGACGTCCTGAGCATCGTAGAATTTGAACATCCGGACGGAGTACTCGTACAGTTTGGCGGTCAAACGCCCTTAAAGATCGCCAACGCTTTGGATCATGCCGGCGTCCCCATCATCGGTACATCTCCGCAAAGCATTGATATGGCGGAGGATCGGGAAAAGTTTGGTCGTGTCGTGGATAGACTTGACGTCGTCTGCCCAAACTATGGGACGGGCCGCACCCTGAACGAAGTGGTGGAGGTAGCGGATCGGATCGGATTTCCTGTTCTTGCACGACCAAGCTATGTCTTAGGCGGCCGTGCCATGGAGATCGTCTACTCAAAAAAGCAGCTTATCGACTACATCGCTCGCTCGGCAGATGTGACAGAGGGACATCCCATTCTCATCGATGAATTTCTGGAGGACGCTTTCGAGTTTGACGTCGACGCTCTCTGTGATGGGGAGACGGTTCATATAGGAGGCGTCATGCAGCACATTGAAGAAGCAGGGATTCATTCCGGCGATTCTGCATGCGTTCTTCCACCCTATAAAATCACCACTGAGGCCATGGACGAGATTATCCGGACTACAGAATCACTTGCGTTAGAACTGAGGGTGATTGGATTGATCAACCTTCAGTTTGCTTTTAAAGACGGCCAGGTGTATGTGTTGGAAGTGAATCCCCGAGCAAGTCGTACAATCCCCTTTGTGAGCAAGGCTACCAATGTTCCATTGGCACGGATCGCCGCCCAGTTGGCAACAGGGGAAAAATTGAAGGACTACAATCTCAAACCGTGGGACGGTAGCCGTCACATCGCTGTGAAGGAAGCAGTCCTCCCGTTCAATAAATTCCCTGATGAGTCCATCTTTCTCAGCCCGGAGATGAAATCAACGGGAGAGGTGATGGGTATTTCCGAAACATTCGGGCAGTCATTCCGACGGGCGACAATCAGCGCCGGAACCTCTGTTCCGCAAGAAGGGAGAGTTTTCATCTCGGTAAACGATAGGGACAAGATCAATGTGATCCCCATTGCCAGAGATCTGCATGAGATGGAGTTTACAATCGTTGCTACATCAGGGACTGCTAAAGAACTTAACCGTAACGGCGTCCCCGCCGAAACCATATACAAAGTAGGTGAAGGTAGGCCCAATGTGGTTGATGGGATCAAGAATGGTGATATCCAAATGGTGATCAACACGCCCCTCGGCCAGCAGTCCCGTTACGATGAAGAATCTATCGGGCGTGCGTGCATTCAGAAGGGGATAATGGTCATCACGACACTCTCCGGCGCCGCGGCAGCCGTAAGGGCCATCAAAACACAACAGATGGGAAAAATGACAGTGCGGAGTCTTCAGGAGTATTTTCCAGATCAGGCTAATACAACAGTTTAATTGTGATGGCATCCTCTTCAAGAGAAATAAAACTTGCCTTCCGAAAACTCTCGGTTTAATTTCGTCGCCGTTATGATAGAAGTAAGTAACCGTATTGTTTCTATATGTTCCGTTTCAAAGAGCGGTCGTCGCGCTAAGCGTTTGGATGTGGGGTTAAGAATGTAGCTCATCGGCACATAAAAGATTTTAAACCCCTTGTTTCCTTTCCGGTGGCCAGGGGTTTTTCTTTGTGGTGTAATTTTTCAGACATCGATTAAGAAACAATAAAGGAGAAAAGATAAAATGATCAAATGCAAAGAATGTGGATCTGAGATAGTGCTTCCAAATGATGTTGTGGAAAACGAGATAATCGACTGTGAAGCCTGCGGGATTGAGTTGGAGGTCGTCAGTCTCGATCCTCTTGAGGTAGATCTGGCGCCGGAAGAACAAGAAGATTGGGGAGAATAATTTCTCTTGTATCATACTGAGAGTGGAGCTTGAGTAACAGAAAAATACGGCTAGGAGTCCTCTTTTCCAGATTAAGGCTGGAAGAGAAATTGATCATGGAAGAAGCCACGAGACGCCCAGAGGTCGAGCTTGTGCCTATCGATAGCCGGAAGTTGACCCTGAGGCCTGATGAAGAGCCAGAGTTGGACTTGCTGCTTGATAGAGAGATCTCGCAATCCAGAGCTCTTCATGTACTCCAGTTGTTGCAGAATTCAGGGGTTGAATGCATTAATCGCTATGATATGGTGCGGATATGCGGGGATAAGGTTTTTACTTCCAAGGCCCTAAATGATGCAGGAGTACCGACGCCCGCGGTTAAAGTAGCGTTTACCAGAGAAAGTGCTCTTGCAGTGATTGAAGAGATGGGCTACCCGGTTGTACTTAAACCAGTAGATGGTTCCTGGGGAAGGCTCATTGCCAAAATAGAAAATCGGAATGCCGCCGAAGCAATCCTTGAGCACAAATCTTATCTCAGTTCGTACTACCACTCTATCTTCTATATCCAGGAATATATTCACAAGCCTGACCGGGACATTCGTGCGTACGTTCTTGGAGATGAGACAATTTGTGCCACGTATCGGACTTCGGAGCAATGGCTCACCAATGTTGCCCGGGGGGGGAAGGCAATCAACTGTCCAGTAACGCCGGAGCTAGAAAAAATTTGTTCCAAAGCGGCCGAAGCTGTTGGTGGTGGAAGTATGGCAGTGGATTTGATGGAAACACCTGATGGCTATACCGTCCACGAGATAAACTGTGCAATGGAATTCAAAGGAAGTATGCAGGCGGTAGATGTGAATATTCCACAGAGAATCCTTGACTACTGTGTGCAGAAGGTCAAATGATAAAGGGACAGTGGATTAAATGTCGCTGAGACTCGGTATACTGTTTTCCCGCATCCGCGTGGAGGAAAAACTCCTTATTGAGGAAGCAACAAAGCGAGGGGTGCAAGTGGTAAAAGTAGACAGTCGCCAACTGACGATGGGGCTGAATGGATCTTATGAATTTGATGTCCTTTTGGAGAGGGATGTATCTCATTCACGAACAATCTATGCACTCAATCTGTTCCAGAACAGCGGAATTAAAACCGTCAATAGCTACGAAGTTGCACTCGTTTGTGGAGACAAAGTAGCAACAACAAAAGCATTGGAAGATGCCGGCATTCCGTCACCAGAGGTGCGAGTTGCCTTTACACGTGAGACCGCCCTCCAGGCCATCGAAGAGATAGGCTATCCGGTTGTATTAAAACCTGTTGTGGGGTCTTGGGGAAGGCTGTTAGCAAAGATAAATGACCGCGATGCCGCTGAAGCATTACTGGAACATAAAGAACACTTAGGATCCTACTACCATTCAGTTTTCTATCTTCAGAAATTCATAGAAAAACCAGGAAGGGATATCAGGGCTTTTGTAGTTGGGGATGAGACGATCTGCGCCATCTATAGGGCTTCAGAGCACTGGATTACCAATACAGCACGGGGAGGTGGTGCAAGTTATTGTCCCGTTACGACTGAACTTGATGATCTCTGTCTACGTTCGGCAGCTGCGGTCGGAGGGGGAGTTCTCGCCATAGATTTGATGGAAACCGCCGATGGGCTACTTGTGAACGAAGTTAACTATACTGTTGAATTCAGGAATAGTGTTGACCCAACGAAAGTCAATATTCCGTCAAGAATCATTGACTATGTTATTAGCGTCACCAAGGAGTAGAAAATGAGCAGGCATACAGCGGCTATTGTTGGAAGTTCAGGCTATACCGGTGGAGAACTGCTACGACTTCTATTAAGTCATTCTGGTATAGATGTAGTGGCGGTTACCTCTCGAAAACGAGCCAAACGGCCGGTAGCTCGAATTCATCCAAATCTGCGTGATATTACCCGACTGAAATTCATTGACCCCGTAGATCTCCCCGAGGTCGATGTTCTTTTCCTTGCCTTACCCCATGGAGCGGCAATGGAGAACATCCACGAATACATGTCAAGGAGCAAATTAGTGATAGACCTAAGTTCAGACTTTAGACTGAACGACAGTAGCAGCTATGTTACTTATTACGGACAGAAACATCCCGATCCCGATCTCTTAGAGCAGTTTGTCTATGGGCTCCCCGAACTGCATCGTGAAACAATAAGAGAAGCTCGACTCATTGCCATTCCAGGCTGTACTGCAACCGGCGCAATCCTACCCATCAAGCCTATTGTTGAGGCCCTGCGTGTAAACCTAATTGTTGTAGATGCAAAGGTTGGATCATCTGCTGCCGGAGCCGGCGTGAATATGTCAACTCACCATCCCGAAAGGAGCGGCGTGGTCAGAAGCTATAAACCTTCCGGGCACCGCCACTTAGCGGAGATGCAGCAGGAGCTAAACAGTAATGGCTCTATTTCTTTTAATTTTTCCCCTCATGCTGTTGAGATGGTGCGAGGAATTCAGAGCACTATTCACATCTTTTTGGAAGATGATTATGAAGAGAAAGAGATATGGCAAATTTATCTGCAAGCATACAGAGAAGAACCATTCGTTCGGCTGGTAAAAGAGAGAGGGGGGATATACCGGTTCCCCGAACCAAAAATGGTGATGGGGACCAATCTGTGCGAAATTGGTTTTGAAAAAGACGAAAAGACAGGCCGACTCGTAATTATGTCCGCTATCGACAATCTCATGAAAGGTGCCGCTGGACAGGCGGTTCAGTGTATGAATCTTGCCCTTGGATTTGAAGAGACTGAGGGACTGAATGTTGTTGGATACCACCCCGTATAACAACATTGATCGCCCCAGCTCCACTACTAGAGCCCACAGGGGTGCCTCAAAAGAGGCACACGCATCTAACCTGTCTCGTTATAAGCACCTTGTGGGCCAATTTTGCTGAATTTATCAATAAAGAACACAATGTCTATAATTTTATAAATAATCTTATAGAGTATAATTAGAGTAATAGACTAGGGGCAAAAATATGTTTGTTGTTAAAGTAGGGGGAAGTGAGGGGATTGACTATGATTCGTTTCTCGCTGACCTGATTCAACACGATGATTATCTCGTGGTTCATGGTGGCTCTCATGAATTGAACAACACTGCCACCAAACTTGGTAAGCCGCCCGTTTTTGTCACGTCTGTATCTGGATTCACTAGTCGTTTTACAGACCGTGAAACACTTGATATTTTCAACATGATCTACGCTGGCAAGATGAACAAGATGCTTGTGGAAAAGCTTCAGGGGCTTAAGGTAAATGCCGTTGGACTTACGGGGATTGATGGAAGATTGATGGAAGGAAAGAGAAAACAGGCACTGAAAATTATTGAGAATGGAAAAAAGAAAGTCCTGCGCGGAGATCTCAGTGGAATTATTGAGAATGTTAATACCGACCTGCTCAGGTTGCTAATGGATAACGCATACGTGCCGGTTCTCACTCCTCCAGCCATCAGCTATGAAGGTCAAGCTATAAATGTAGATGGTGATCGGTGTGCCGCCCGTGTTGCTGTGTCAATGAAGGCAGACACCCTAATTATTCTATCTAATGTGCCAGGGCTGTTGCGTGATGCTGAGGATGAGGCTAGTATTATTACCAAACTTTCGATCGATGAAATTGACAGCCATATCGAATCATATGCGAAAGGGCGAATGAAGAAAAAACTGTTAGCGGCGAGAGAAGCCCTTGAGGGGGGCGTCAAACGGGTTATCCTTGGTGATGCCCGAGGAAAAGCACCAGTCTCCCTGTCGTTCCAAAAGTGGGGTACAATCATCGAATGAATAAGTGGATCGATCTAGAAGAACGTCATGGAAGTGGTGCCTACGGTGGATGGCCGATTACCTTAGTTCGTGGCGAAGGGAGTCGCATCTGGGATACGGACGGCAACAAGTATCTTGACTTTGCTACTGGTATAGGGGTTGCTTCCATCGGGCATGGGAATCCTTCCCTCCAACAGGCTGTTTCGGATCAGGCCGGTTTGCTGATGGCAGCACACAACGGCTACTACAGTAATGATATCCGGGCACAATTCTTAGAGAAACTCATTAGCATTGCACCGGAAGGATTAGAGAGAGTGTTCCTTTGCAATTCAGGCACAGAAGCAGTTGAGGGAGCCATAAAACTTGCGCGCGCACATACCGGCCGGACACAGATTGTGGCTGCCATGCGTTCATTCCACGGCCGTACGTTGGGATCTCTGAGCGCTACATGGAACAAGACTTTGCGAGAACCGTTTGAACCGCTGGTTCCCGGGTTTACCCACGTTCCCTTTGGAAATAAGGAGGTTTTGGCTGAAGCTATTAACGAAGAAACAGCGGCAATAATCCTCGAACCGGTACAGGGAGAGGGGGGTGTTTATCCTGCCCCAAAGGGCTATCTACATGAGGCACGTCGACTCTGCGACGAGCAGGGAGCAATGCTAATTCTTGATGAAGTACAGTCTGGAGGAGGGCGAACAGGAAAGTGGTTTGCCTGTGAACATGACGATGTCTTGCCGGATGTGCTGACTGTTGCAAAAGGGTTAGGCGGGGGTCTACCCATCGGTGCCGTGATTATGAGAGGTCATGTCGGCTTTGAGAAGAAACAGCATGGGAGTACATTCGGCGGTAACCCTCTCTCCTGTCGGGCGGGCCTTGCAGTTATTCAATTTATAGAAGAAAATGACCTTCTTGGAAGAGTCGTGGATTTAGGGGCATTTTTTCTGCATAGTCTTGCGGAACTGGCTGAAGAAAAACCTGATACTATCCGTGAAGCAAGAGGATTAGGACTGATGCTAGCATTACAGTTGAAACATTCGGTTGGACCCATTCTAGCAAAGCTGAGAGACTCGGGAGTACTGGCTTTGACAGCAGGGAGGACCAACATTCGTTTCCTCCCACCGTTTACAGTGACGTCAGATGAGGTAGAGCAAGTTATTAACACTGTTAGAGACGTTCTATAATGACACTGGTTGAAAAACTTGTTCGGTGCTCCAGCGTCTCGGGAGAAGAAAAGGAAGCGGTAAGCCTTCTTTGCCGGGAGATGTCATCACGGGGCTTTCGATCGTATCAGGATGAAATTGGGAATGCTATTGGCATAATTGGTAATGGTAAGCGGACAGTAAGTCTCGTGGGACATATTGATACGGTCAGTGGCGACATTCCTGTCCGTTTTGAGGATGGGATATTGTATGGTAGGGGTAGCGTGGATGCCAAAGGCCCACTAGCGGCATTTGTGGAAGCAGCAGCACATTTTTTCGAGTCTCAGCTCATCACTGTTCTAGTGGTTGGATGCGTCCGCGAAGAAACCGATTCCGCTGGAGGGAAACACCTTCTGACAGATCTATCTACCCCAGATTGGGCCGTTATTGGCGAACCTAGCGGTTGGAACGGAGTTACGATTGGATACAAGGGGTCATTTACGTTGGAATACAGACTAGAGGTGCCTCGACATCATTACGGTGCGGCGGATAAGACAGCAGCGGAGGAAGCCGTCACTTTTTATGACGCTCTATGCCGAGCTTATCCTGAAACCGGTCCACAGTTCGGCGCTGTATCCATCCGGCTTACAAAAATGAAAACATCATCCCTTGGAACGCATGAGGTTGCAGAGATGGAAATAAACGTCCGAACACCAGTGGAGTTCGATATCGAGGGATTTGATGCAACAGTTGTTGATCTGTCCAACCGTGCCTCTATCTTAATTAACGGGTTTGTTCCCGCCGTGGTAGGTGACAAGCGGAATCCATTGGTCCGCTCTTTTTTAGGTGCCGTCCGTTCGCGGAACGGAACACCTTGCTTCAAATACAAAACAGGGACTTCGGATATGAATCACCTTGCTTATGGCCACGAGGAATACCCGGCGTGGAGTTGTCCCATGGTTGCCTATGGACCGGGTGATTCTTCACTGGACCACACTCCTGATGAACATCTCCGTATTGAAGAATATGAAAAATCAATTGCTGTGTTGGTAGCAATGCTTGGGAGGCTGGAAAACCACGCGAAAGTTATGTGAATCACTAATTTGATTTACTATCGTTTGAAGGGAGATTTAAAATGACAGGTCGGAAGAAAGTGGTACTCGCCTACAGCGGCGGGCTCGATACATCAGTGATCCTCAGATGGCTCATCAACAAAGGATACGATGTTATCTGTTTTGTAGGGAATGTTGGGCAGAAGGAAGACTTTGATGCCATAGAGAAAAAGGCTTATGACACAGGTGCGATAGATGTTCAAACCGTCGATTTGAGGCGTCAGTTCATCACCGATTTCATCTTCCCCGCGCTTCAGGGGAACGCCCTTTATGAAGGTCGTTATTTGTTGGGTACAGCCCTCGCCCGCCCAGTACTGGCTCGATGTCAGATTGAGATTGCCGCTCAAACTGGCGCTGCCGCCGTCAGCCACGGTTCTACAGGAAAAGGGAATGATCAGGTCCGGTTCGAACTCACTTATTATGCGCTTAATCCAGACATCGCAGTCATCTCTCCTTGGAAGGATAGACAGTTTCTTGATCAGTTCAAAGGACGGCAGGATCTCCTCGACTACGCTCATCAATGGGAAATTCCTGTTACCGCTTCGAAGAAGCGTCCCTTCAGCGAAGATGAGAACCTTATGCATATAAGCCATGAGGCAGGGGTTCTTGAAGACCCTTCTCTCAGGCCCGGGGAGTCTGTCTTTAGCCACACCAAATCTTTGAAAGAGACTCCCGATGAGGAATCCTTAATCGAGATCACTTTTGCCAATGGTTTGCCGGTGAAAGTGGTAAACCTCGATGATGGAACGGAGAAAACAGATCCCCTAGAACTGTTCATTTATCTCAACAAACTAGGAAGCGAACATTCTGTGGGACGTCTGGACATGGTGGAGAATCGGTTCATCGGCATCAAGTCCCGGGGCGTTTACGAGACGCCCGCTGGAACCATTTTGTGGGTGGCTCATCGTGATCTTGAGGGATTGGCCATGGACAAAGAAGTGATGCACCTCAGAGACAGTCTCATTCCTAAATTCAGCGAACTGATTTACAACGGGCTTTGGTTCTCACCGGAAATGGACTTTATCATGAGCGCGTTCAAGAAAAGTCAGGAAGCAGTCGATGGAATAGTGACACTTTCTCTTTTTAAAGGAAACGCCACACCAGTCGGTCGAAAATCTCCCACATCGCTCTATGATCAGGATTTCTCCAGCATGGAAATGGAAGGGGGTTTTGATGCCCTTGATTCAAAAGGATTCATTAATATTCACGCAATTCGCCTTAAAGCGCACAATGTTGTCCTGAAGAAGAGAAAACCGTTCGAGTGGCGAAAAAAGAATGCGGATGACTAAGCTTTGGCAGAAAGGGACTCAGTCCGATAAACGCGTGGAGGAGTATACTGTTGGTGATGATTGGATCCTCGATCGCGAATTGGTGAAGTATGACTGCCTCGGCTCAATAGCCCATGCCAAGATGCTCAGGAAGATTGGTGTTCTCACTGATACTGAATTGGACCGGCTCGTCACTGTTCTTCAGGAGATCATTGATCAAGGAGGCCTTGAAATCTTGCCTGAGCAGGAAGACTGTCACACGGCCATCGAGAACCACCTTACAGGGAAGCTTGGCAAGGTAGGGGAGAAGATACACACTGCCCGTTCCCGAAACGATCAGGTACTCACCGCACTCAGGCTCTACTATCTCCATAAGATCGGTGATTGTCGGGATGCGTCGAATATCTTCATCAGCGAATTACGTAGACTCAGCGATCGCGATGGCGACACGCCGATGCCCGGTTACACGCACATGAGAAAAGCGATGCCGTCTTCCGTGGCGCTCTGGTCCGAAGCGTTCATCGAGTCCATGGAAGATAATCTGGTGCTTCTGACTAGTTCTGAGAAGTTAATGGATCAATCGCCGTTGGGGACAGCCGCCGGTTACGGTGTTCCATTGAAGATTGATCGCAAGTTAATGTCCAACGAACTCGGCTTCTCCAGAATTCAGAATAATCCAATTTATGCACAGATGAGCCGCGGCAAGTTTGAGGTTACACTGCTTCATGCATTGGGGCAGATGATGTTTGATATCAATAAACTCGCTTCTGATCTTATCCTTTTTTCTATGCCCGAGTTTGGCTTCTTTTCCCTTCCGGAAGAACTCTGTACAGGTAGTTCTATCATGCCGCAAAAAAAGAATCCCGATGTGCTTGAAATCATGAGAGGGAAGTATCATACGGTGAAGGGATGTGAGCAAGAAGTTTCGGGAGTGATCGCTGATCTCGGGTCAGGGTTCCACAGGGATTTACAACTGACCAAAGGGCCAACCATGCGGGGGATCGATGTCACGGTGAGAAGCCTGGAGATGGCTTCACTGGTGGTCAGCAAAACTTTGGTGAACAGGGAAAGTTGCAGGGAAGCTATGACCGATGAACTCTATGCAACAGAGCGTGCCTACAACCTTGTGAAGGAAGGAGTTCCGTTCCGTGAGGCGTACAGAAGAATAGCGGAAAAATTGAGAGAAAAGGGTAGTTGAATTAACATATATGGTGGCAAATTTACTGGGCAAACCTTGTGATTAGAGTTATGAAGACATTTTCTTCCAAGTTGAGGATCGTCCTTATTGGGCTGTTCGTTATGCCGTATTTCAACGGCCTCAGCGCCAAAGAACTTCCCCTCCATTTGGTGCAACTTCCTTATGGCTTCTCCATCTCTGTCTATGCCGAGAATGTGGATAACGCCCGCTCTATGATTCTGAGTGAGAATGGAACACTGTTTGTTGGAACGCGCAGAAAGGGAAAGATCTATGCTGTGAAGGATGAAGATGATGATTTCATAGCGGAAAAAGTGTTCACCATTGCTGAAGGATTGAATATGCCCAATGGTGTGGAGGTAAAAGATGGAAACCTTTACGTTGCCGAGGTGAACCGTGTTCTTCGCTATGACAAAATTGAAAAGCACCTCTCCAATCCGCCTGAACCTTTAGTCCTCTATGATGACTATCCAACAGATCGCCACCACGGTTGGAAATTTATCCGTTTCGGTCCTGATGGTAGACTTTACGTCCCTGTGGGGGCGCCTTGCAACGTCTGTGATGAAGAGAATGAAGTGTATGCTTCAATCACAAGTATGAAACCCGACGGAAGTGACATGAAAGTCTATTCTCATGGTGTTCGAAACACGGTCGGTTTCGACTGGCATCCCGGGACTGGCGAACTTTGGTTTACGGACAACGGGCGGGACTGGCTTGGTGACGACCTGCCGCCTGACGAACTGAACCGTGCGGATGGGCCCGGATTACACTTCGGCTTTCCCTACTGTCACGGGGATGACATTGTTGATCCTGAGTTCGGCTCAGGTCGTGACTGCGATGACTATGTCAAGCCGGCAAGAAACCTGGGTCCCCACGTGGCGGCTATCGGTATGCGCTTCTATCAGGGGAAAATGTTTCCTGACAAATACAGAAATCAGATTTTCATTGCTGAGCACGGCTCGTGGAATCGAAGCGTTCCCCTCGGATACCGTATCATGTTGGTTGAGCTTGAGGCGAATCAAGTTCGGAGCTACAAAGTCTTTGCCGAAGGGTGGCTACAGCGGGGGAAACCTTGGGGCAGACCGGCTGATGTGCTGATCCTACCGGATGGGAGCCTGCTTATTTCAGATGATCTCGCCGGTGTGATCTACCGTGTTGCCTATACCGGTTAGTAAATTAGCTTTATCCACATAAGAATTTTTCCGCACGAGTTGAGGGTAGGTAGCTTCACCTAAACTCTAGCGAATCGGTAACAGGTGTCCCAGAATATAACCGATAAGGATACCTACCAGCAGTGCTAACGTCAGTACGCGGGAGTGAACCATCTCTTATCGTATACCCTTTCCTGATGGCGATTACAGAAACAAAGTAACCTAGGCCATTCACGATCCAGAAGAATGGTAGCGTAAGGACTTTCACAATGAGGGGCCCAACCATGGGAATCAATGACACAACAGCGCCAAGACCGGCAAACGCTTTTGTCACAAGACCAAGTGTGAGAGTCATGACAGCAATAAGTTTCTTGTCTACATGGAAATGGAGAAGGACTGCCACCGCAGACGTGATTCCAAGCCAGAGGAGGATCCTGTAAACATAGTCGAGGGAAAATGGTTCTTTTCGGTCAGAATTTTCGCTAGTCACTGTTCAGCTCAGCAGTCAGTGTAATTCCCCTCACATTCACTTCGGCGCGGAGGATCCGTCTCGCTCCATCCCGTTCAACCCAGACCTGTCGCACAGCTCCGTCCAGCACAATTCCCCAGGAGAAGATATCTTTCACGTCACTCAATTCCACTTTGTCTCCTTGAGCATCTTCTAGATCTAGGCGATAATGATCAGCCAAAATTTTATCATTTCCTACCTGGACGTTAGACGAATCAACCCAGAGGTATCTTCCACGGTAGGGGGCTCCCTCGTGCTCGACCGACCACCAAATGGTGTCCAACTCCTCCCATGGAAGGTTCCGGGCTCTCATAAGGAGTGTCAAAATATTGTGACTTTTCTCGGGCCGGCTGTATGAGATGTTGGAAGTCGAGAACTTTTTCCTCTCATCATTCCATTTCAGCTTGTAACTGAAATCCGCATTAGGCTGGTTGACCTCTACAGAGTATTGATGTATTTCGAAAGATTTCACATCGTACCATGTTGTATAGCTGTTGTCAACCGAAAAAAAGTAATCAAACACAGGGCGAGTTTTTGCACTAAACTCAAGCTTCATCTTGTCGTTTTGCGATTCTTCCCGGACCATGGCAACATCCACACAATGGATTCTCCAAAAACTTACTCTATAGTTCAGCTTCTCCGCCGCGCTGAGCTGTGCCGCGGCAATCAATGTGACGAAACAGAATAGACTCTTGTTCATCTTTGGTGCCGTCCACCCCAATCTTGATCTCTCCCCGTGGCGGTTACGATGCCCATGTAAACGACATAGGGAATCTGAAACAGGAACCATGGTAAGAATGCCTGCCTCAGTTCCCGTTTGTAATAAATGTTGGTCGCTTTCGCCATGAGGAAACCTTCTGCCAAAAACTTGACGATGAGGCAGTTCACCAGAGTGGTGATTGAGCTCGCACTGAAGAGAGCCCCGGCAAGGGTAATGAGGATGAGAAAGTTCGTCAAAAAGGTTGTCACAATTACAAAGAAGAATAGAGGATTGGCTTTCCTGAAAAACAGAGAATCGGAAGCCCACCGGATACGCTGAGAAATAAATGCACTGAACGAGACAGAGGGTGAAGTCCGGCTGAAAGAGTGTCGATCCAGTGCAATGGCGATATCCCATGGACTGTTATTATTGATAGACTGCAGCAGGAATGTATCGTCACCCCCCAATGCGTCAGCGAAAGGTGAAAATCCCCCAACTTGGAGAAAGGCTTCTTTCCTGAAGGCAAGGTTCTGTCCTGTGGCGGCGAAAGGGACACCGTACTGAGCGGTACTTCGTCCTGCAGCTGAGAGCATGAGAAAGTCCAGCGCCTCCACCTGTTGCACTGTCGTTCCGTCTAAATCAATTTGAGAATGACCCATAACCATCCCCACCTCGGACGTAAAATAAGAGACCATGGTTTCGATCCAGCGGCTCGTAACACGACAGTCCGCATCCGTCTGAAGAATAATCTCTCCCTCGGCGGCACGTATGCCAACATCCAGTGGCCTCTTCTTGTACTTTAGATTTGGGTTGCCGTCAACAGAGCTCAGCAGTTTTACGTTTGGGCACCGTTCCGCAAAGGCCCGGACAAGGTTTGGTGTTATGTCTTCGGATTCGTCGTCCACAACAATGACTTCAAACCGGTCGGAGGGGTAGGTTTGGTGTGTTACGTCATGAAGTACTGTTTCGATATCTTCCTTTTCATTTCGCGCTGGAATCACGACGGTCACAACTGGCTGTCTGTCCGTTCTCTTCTCTTTGGAGAGATATAGTCCCAGTATAAAGAAGAGAAGTATGAGTGCGTACAGTCCGACCGTCAACGTGAGGAATGCGATCATCGGTGATGCTAGATAGTGGAAATAAGAGAAATAGCAATGAGGAAATAAGCAAGGATTCCAAGTACGTCTATGGAGGTGGTTACGAAAGGTCCTGAGGCGATGGCGGGGTCGACATCCAGTTTCCTGAGGAGAATGGGCACGAGCGTTCCAATGGATGTGGCAATAATCATGGAGACGCAGATGGATAGTCCTACCACAAGACCCAGTTCTGGTGGTGCATCGACAAACTTAAGCATTGCAACGCCCCCAAGGAGCAGTCCGTAAAAGATGCCGAGAATCAGGCCGACGCGCATCTCCTTCCAGATGACGGATCCGAGGCGGGAAAGCTCCAGCCTTCCGGTAGCAAAGCCACGGACTATAATTGTGGATGATTGCGTTCCTACATTGCCCCCCATTCCGATAATGACGGGGATAAAGGCTGCCAGCGTTATGACCGATTCCAAGATCGTTTCGAAAGCGCCTATTACATAAGCTGCCACTGTGCCGCCGATCCAGCTGGCAAAGAGCCACGGAAGACGAAGCTTCACATTATCAAAAGTGGATTTCATTAGGATTTCTTTGTCCTTGCCGATTCCCGCCATCTGAAGAAAGTCCTCAGTTGCCTCCTCTCGGATGACGTCCACAACATCGTCTACTGTGATGATTCCCAAGAGCGTCGAGTCACTCTGTACCACGGGAATTGCCAGCAAGTTGTATCGTGAGACCATTCGTGCCACTTCTTCCTGATCCATTTCCGCCGTTACGGAAACAACGTCATGTTCCATGATAGTTTTCAACTCGGCCCCGGCGGCGGCTGTTACAAGATCACGTAGTGAGACAACACCTGTCAGATGGGACTCCTCATCGGTGACGTAGAGATAAAAAACCATCTCAGCTTTCTCTGAGCTCTGAATCGCCGTAATAGCGTCCATGGCTTTGGTCGATTCGGAGAGGGAAAAGACGTCCACGGACATGATTCCGCCAGCGCTGTCCTCAGCATAAGCCATCAGCTCTTCTAGCTCCTCAGACTCTACCTGCTGAAGCGTCTCAAGGATCGCTTTTGCTTGTTCATCCTCGAGGAGATTCAGAATATCGGCTACATCGTCAGAGCCTATGTCCTCGAGCATCGTAACCACTTCAGAAGGAGCCAGCGGTGACAACAATTCAGATATCAATGTTTCGTCCAGTTCGCTGAGCAGTTCACCAGTCGTTTCACGATTTTCACGTACCAGCGTGAAAACGGCACTTTTTTCAGGATCATTGAAATAGCGGAACAGCAGAGCAAGGTCCGCGGCATGTGTTTTGCCGATAAGACGACGCAGGTTAGCGGATGCCTTGCGCCGCAGGAGGCGTCGAAAAGTATCCAGCAGTACCGCCACTTCGCTACCGAGCATTGATTGTCCAGTGGGGCGGGCCGTCATAATTGTACCTTGGATGTTGCTATTGTTCTGAATTGCCGTAATCCGAAAACGACCATGGTTGCACCCATGAGAAGAAACACGGGAGAAACATGTCCATTCCAGCTGTACCATCCCTCAAAGGCTTCTCCCCAATTAGCGAAACTGAAAGCGATGCCATTATTGATTCCATGAAGAATCACGCTGGGAAATATAGAGTTGGAGGCCCACGCCATATACCCCATCACTACGCCGAGTAGATATATCTGGATTGCCCAGTAGGGAATGAGGTGAACAGCGGCGAAAAAGAGACTTCCTACCAGCACAGCCTTAGTCACATCCTCCCACTGCTTTTCCAGAACCTGCTGAAGGAATCCTCGAAACAGGATCTCTTCGGAAAAGGCCGCCAACGGGACAGCACCGAAGAACACAAGCCCCAATGCCAAAGGATCATCCACCGAAAGAAACTGTCCTAACTGGTCAAGCCATTGTGGCGGCGGTATAATGAGGGCAATGAGTCTTTCCAGTTCGTCCGCCAGTATCACCACACCAAGGGAGATAACGACGGAAAATAACAATGTATCTTTTGAAACTCGGTTAAACCTCAAAGTCTGAGTGAGGTTTTCAGAATTTTTTCTCAGAATCCAAATGAGAGGAACGATGAGCAGAACCTCACCGAGGATTAGCGAAGTAGGGAGTAGAATGTTCTGATCAGTCGGATCGAGGAGCAGAATCAGCGCTGACGTGAGAAGTCCGGAAAAGAGTAGAGAGAGAGTCACGAGAATAAACGCGCCTCTCGATGTGAAAATTACGCTCATGAGGTTCCGGTTCCTTGCTCATTTCTGGAGATGTCTCCGTCACGACAGGGAGAACTTAAAGAAGCGAGCATGGAAAACCAAGGTGGTGGAATTATTCAGGGAATTCTTCATGGGATGATGATTTCTCAATAAATTACCAGACTGTACGAAAAAAGGAATGACAAAAAAGATATGTCAGAAGATTTAACTAAGAACGGCGATATTCCTGCCATTATATCCGACTCAAATCTTGCAGAGACAGAGGAGTGGATTCAGTCCCTCGATGAGATTGTAAAGTATGAGGGTCGTGATCGAGGACAGTTCATTCTTCGAAAACTCATTGAAAGAGCTCATGAGCTGGGCGTCCGACTTCCGTTTAACGCCAATACGCCTTATGTCAATACCATTCCGTTTAGCGATCAGCATTCCTTTCCGGGAGACCGGCAAATCGAGCGGAAGATCAAGAGTATCAATCGCTGGAACGCCACCGCAATGGTGGTTCGTGCAAACAAACATTACGAAGGGATCGGCGGCCACATCTCCACATTTCAATCCGCTGCCACTCTTTATCAAATTGGCTTTAATCACTTCTTCCGCGGAAAGGGTGACGCATTCGACGGCGATCAGGTCTACTTTCAGGGACACGCGTCTCCCGGTATTTATGCACAGGCATTTTTAGAAAAGCGAATTGATCGAACTCAGATGGAGAATTTTCGCCGTGAACTTCAAGAGGGTGGAGGACTTTCGTCCTATCCTCACCCGTGGCTTATGCCTGATTTCTGGGAATTTCCAACGGTGTCCATGGGGTTAGGCCCAATCTCAGCCATTTATCAGGCGCGGTTCAACCATTATCTTCAGGACCGGGGGATCAAAGACACTTCCCATCAGCACGTCTGGGCGTTTCTTGGCGATGGTGAAATAGATGAGCCGGAAGCTCTCGGAGCCATCACCCTAGCATCGCGGGAAGCGTTGGGAAATCTCATTTTCGTGGTGAATTGTAACCTTCAGCGGCTGGACGGTCCCGTAAGAGGAAACGGAAAGATCATTCAGGAGTTGGAGACTCTCTTCCGGGGAGCAGGATGGAATGTAGTGAAGGTGATCTGGGGAGACGATTGGGATCCTTTGCTGAAAGCAGATACCACAGGCCTGCTGATCCAGAGAATGAATGAAGCAGTGGACGGTGACTACCAGAAATACGTTGTGGAGCCAGGCGGTTACATACGTGAACACTTCTTTGGAAAATACCCTGAACTGCTGGAAATGGTGGCCAATCATTCAGATGAAGAGCTTGAACGAATGCGCCGCGGTGGGCATGATCCCGAAAAAGTATATGCCGCTTTCAAGCGGGCCATTGACACCACGGACAAGCCGACAGTCATTCTTGCCAAGACCATTAAAGGTTATGGAATGGGAGAAGCAGGTGAGGGAAAGAACATTACACACCAACAGAAAAAACTGAACGATGAGGAGCTAAAGAATTTCCGTGACCGATTTGATATTCCTGTCAGTGATGACAAGATACATGATGCTCCATTTTACCGGCCTCCAGACCATAGCCCTGAAATTGAATACCTTCTTGAGCGCAGGCGCGAGCTTGGCGGATTTGTACCGCAGAGGAAGGTGCTGATAAACGGTACAGACATTCCGGGAGATAAACTGTTCAGTGAGTTTCACGCAGGTAGCGATAGACCGGTCTCCACCACAATGGCCTTCATTCGCATTCTTGCCTCGCTGCTTAAAGACTCCAGCGTAGGATCTAGAATCGTCCCAATCGTCCCCGATGAGGCGCGAACCTTCGGCATGGAATCGCTCTTCAGGCAGGTCGGGATCTATTCACATGCCGGTCAGGTTTATGAACCTGTGGACGCTGATATGTTTCTCTATTACCGGGAAGCGACGGACGGACAGATTTTAGAAGAGGGAATCACCGAGGCGGGTTCCATGGGAAGTTTCACTGCCGCTGGCACAGCTTATGCCACGCACGGCGTCAATATGATACCGTTTTTCATTTTCTATTCCATGTTTGGTTTCCAGAGAATTGGGGACCTCATCTGGGCTTTTGGGGATCTACGTGGTCGAGGATTTCTTCTTGGTGCTACCTCCGGGCGCACCACCCTTAACGGTGAAGGGCTTCAGCATCAGGATGGTCACAGTCACATCTTGGCGGCGACTGTGCCGAACGTGGTGGCATACGATCCTGCCTTTGCCTCCGAAATTGCCGTTATTCTCCAAGATGGAATGAAAAGAATGTATCAGGATCGGGAAGATATTTTCTATTACATCACACTCCACAATGAAAACTATGAAATGCCTTCCCTCAAGACCAAGACGGAGACGGGTATACTTAAGGGGTTGTACAAGTACAAAGTTGGCCCTTCGAAGAAAAAACTGAAGGCACACATCTTGGGCAGTGGCGCCATCATGAAAGAAGCCCTGAATGCACAGCAAATCCTTGGGGCAGAGTTCGGGGTGTCGGCGGACGTCTGGAGCGCTACCAGTTACAAGTGCCTTAGGCAGGACGCCCTTGCTGCGGAAAGGTGGAATCTACTCCACCCCGGTAAGAAAGAGAAAAAACCATATGTGACAAAGCTGCTGGAAAAACAAAATGGCCCCTTCATTGCTGCGTCAGATTATATGAAACTTGTGCCGGATCAGATTGCCCCCTGGGTTCCCGGTGGCTTAAAAAGTCTTGGGACGGACGGTTTCGGAAGAAGTGACACGAGGGAGGAGCTCCGCAGACATTTTGAAGTCGACGCCGCCACTATCGCCGTTGCAGTTCTCTATGAACTTTCTCTTCGTGGCGAGGTCGGATCGGACACAGTTGTCTCAGCAATCAAGCAGCTCGGAATCAACCCCGAGAAGAGTGACCCTCTGTTTGCTTGATGTTTATCGTCCGGTGAGCTGATTTAAAAATATTCCGGCAGCAACCGCAACATTCAACGATTCTGCTCCGCCGGCACCAGGGATGGAGACGAAATGATTTATATGGGGTCTGTTCTCTTCAGCTATTCCAGATGCTTCACTACCCATCACAAGGCACCACTTGCCATCTAGCTGTTCAATTTTTTTCATTGGCTCGCCGAGAGAATCAGCCGCCAGAACGGTGTAACCTGCCGACCCAAAGGGAGGCAAGGTAGTTTCAGTGCGAATCTTGAGATGGAAATGCGCCCCCATGGCGCCACGGACAACCTTTGAGTTGTAAGGATCGGCTGTGCCGGGGGAGAGGGCCACATTTGTTACTCCAAACCAATCCGCCGTTCGCAGGATTGTTCCGAGATTACCCGGATCCCTGATTTGGTCCAAGTAAAGCCAGTTCCCTTTCAGAGTTGTCAACTCAAGATTGTCAGGAATCCGCGCCACAGCTACTACCCCTTGCTGGGCTACCGTATCCGTGAGATCTTTGAGTGATCGCTGATTAAGCTCTTTGATAGATATATTGGCCTTTTCGGCGGCGTTTAGGAGGGCGGCAATGTGGTCTTGAGGCCGTTTCTCTGAGAGAAAGAAGATCGCCTCGGTGGCTCCGGCGTAGAGGGCCTCTTGAACAAGGCGGACACCCTCCACAAGAAATCGCTTTTCCTGCAAGCGGTATTTTTTTTGCTTTAACCGTTTAAGGCGTTTCAGTTCATTATCGGATATCATCCCTCGAATCTAACCTTGAGTTCCAACATTTTCATTGAAAAGCGAGAGGTCACCTCTAAATTTCGTTGGCACAAAAGGGAGATATATGAATACAGTTGATCTAAGAAGCGATACTGTCACCCTGCCGACCGATTCTATGCGACAGGCGATAGTGAGCGCCGACCTGGGTGATGACGTTTTTGAAGAGGATCCCACCATAAATGATCTGGAAGAGAAAGCGGCTGCCCTTTTCGGGAAGGAGGCAGCACTTATTGTTCCGAGCGGAACGATGGCGAATTTGGTCTCTGTCCTGGCACACTGCGATAGAGGTACTGAAGTAATTTTAGGCGACAAAGCACACACTTATATGTACGAAGCCGGCGGAATAGCCGCTTTTGGAGGAGTCCATCCGAGAACTCTCAAGAATTTCGATGACGGGACCATTGATCCTGACGAAATCCAGGAAGCTGTCCGTCCGGACAATGTTCACTTTCCGCAGACTGCGCTTATCGGGCTGGAGAACAGCCATAACGTCTGTCACGGCTCGCCATTGACGAAAACGTATATTGATGAAATTGTGGCGATTGGTGAGGAGAACAAGCTCCCCGTTCACATTGACGGTGCACGTATCTTCAACGCCGCCGTTGCTTTGGAGACGACGGTGAAAGACCTCACAGAAAATGTCACTTCAGTTTCTTTCTGCTTATCCAAAGGTCTATCCTGTCCCGTTGGCTCAGTGGTTTGCGGCTCGGCCAAGTTCATAGCCAAGACCCGGCGGATTCGCAAAGGTCTCGGCGGAGGGATGCGACAGGCAGGCGTCCTCGCCGCTGCCGGAATTGTGGCTCTGGATGAAATGATCGAGAGACTAAAAACCGACCATGCTAATGCCCGACGCCTGGCTGAAGGAATTGACGCAATTGACGGTCTGATGGTTCGCCTGGATTTGGTTAAAACAAATATCGTTTATGTTGAACTGGTTAACAATACGAGAAATCCTGATCAAGTAGTGGCCGCAATGAAGGACAAGGGTGTAAAATTTTTTGCTGTTGGACCACACCGCTTGAGGATGGTAACTAACAGCGGCGTCGAAGCTGAGGGTATCGATCATACGTTGGAAGAATTGTCGTTATACTTTGCTTCGTCCTCATAGGCGGAGATTACTTTAATAATTTTGATCAGAGTAAATTATTCGCGATTTTACCCTTCGTTTAAATGTCTAAAGGTGTAACTGCAAAGAGTAAAGACTATGCCCGGTGGTACACGGATGTTATCACCAAGGCCCAGCTGGCGGACTATGGCCCTGTTAAGGGGACGATGGTCATTCGACCATACGGCTTCTCGCTCTGGGAGTTGGTCAAAGATGCCTTTGACTGCCGTTTCAAGGAAACGGGCCATCTGAACGCCTACTTTCCTCTCTTCATCCCGAAATCATTTCTCAGTAAGGAAGCCGAACATGTCGCCGGCTTCGCCAAAGAATGTGCTGTCGTGACACACCATCGCCTCATTGCCGATTCCGATGGAGAAGGGCTTGTGGTAGACCCTGACTCGGCCCTTGATGAGGAAGTGATTGTCCGTCCTACTTCCGAAACAGTCATCTGGGCGATGTACAAGAAATGGATTCAATCCTACCGCGATCTACCTATCCTTATCAATCAGTGGGCAAATGTGGTACGGTGGGAAATGCGAACACGACTCTTTCTCCGGACGACTGAATTCCTCTGGCAGGAAGGTCACACCGCTCACGCCACCGCAAAAGAAGCGGAGGATGAAACGAGGCAGATTCTGGAAATTTACCGGGAAGTTGCTGAGGACGAACTGGCGATTCCGGTCTTCAGCGGACTGAAAACAGACGCCGAAAAATTTGCTGGCGCTGAACATACTTACTGTATCGAAGCAATGATGGGTGACCGAAGGGCGCTCCAGGCCGGGACTTCCCATAATCTCGGCCAGAATTTCGCAAGAGCCTTTGATGTCACATTTCAAAATGAAGAGAATCAGGAACAACATGTTTATGCGACAAGCTGGGGGGTTTCAACACGTCTTATTGGAGCTATCGCGATGGTACACGGTGATGACAAAGGACTTCGCCTTCCGCCACGGATTGCTCCCAAGCAGGTTGTTACCATCCCCATCGGCAAGAGTGAAGAGGAAATTGGGAATGTACTCGACTATCTTGAAACACCACTGCAGGAGTTGAGAGAGAACAGAATCCGAGTCCACATTGACGATCGTGCCGGTGTTACACCGGGCTTTAAGTTCAATGAGTGGGAAATGAAAGGTGCCCCACTTCGTATTGAGGTCGGTGCGCGAGACATGGAAGTAAATTCGGTGATGGTTGTGAGAAGGGATACAGGGGAGAAGATGTCGTTATCGAAAGAGGGGCTCAGCAAGGAAATACCCCGTCTGTTAGAAACTGTTCAACTGTCTCTCTATGAACAGGCGAAGTCTTTTCGCGATGAGAATACTTTTTCATTAGAATCTTATGATGAGTTTAAATCGATTATTGCTGATACATCAGGGTTCGTGAAGTGTGGCTGGGACGGTGATTCTGCCACGGAAGCGACCATTCAAAAGGAGACAAAAGCGACCATCCGTTGTATCCTCTTTGAGCAAAAGGTAGACGGTCTCAACTGCATTTTCAGCGGTAAGCCAGCTAAACATGAAGTGATCTTTGGGAAGTCTTACTGATTATCTTTTCGGGTGTAAAGGTGTCGGGTGTCAATCGATCATGTATGCTTCTGGGGAAATGAACACTTAATCTCGCCAATGCCTCTGGAGTCTACCGCCGCAATTGTACTGAAGAGCTTTCCTTACGGAGATACGAGCAAGATCGCCCGGTGTTACACTCGCCAATTTGGTAAACTGTCAGTCATCGCAAAAGGGGTGCTTACATCCAAGACACTCCAGAGCGGCTATCTGGAGCCAATGAACTGCATCAGCCTCAGTTTCTACCATAATCCAAAGCGACAACTGCAGATTTTCTCCAAGGCGGAATTTAGCCGACCGTTGTTGTCACTGAAGAATGACATGAAAAAATTGAGCTACGGTTTCGCAGTAATTGAGCTCGTTGACAGAACGGTTCGAGGGGAGGAACCCCATGCTGAACTGTTTGATCTAACTGAAGAAGTACTTAGTGTGATTGACATGAGCACTGATCATCTCAACCGCATTTTTTGGTGCTTTGAAATTGCGTTGCTATCACTGCTCGGATTCCGGCCTCACCTATCCGAGTGTCCCAATTGTCAGAAAGGGATGACGGAAGCTTTCTTTTCTCTAGGGTATGGAGAGCTTGTTTGCAGTCGCTGCATATCCGGTTCGGCGCTAAGCGTCTCCACTGAGGCACTGACAGTGCTCCGGCAACTCAAGCAGAGCAATTTCGATTCCCTTGATAAAATCGTCTGTGGTGCGAAAGTGCGTAAGGAGTTGGGGGGTTTCCTTGCGGAATACCTCAGTTTCCACGTTGAAGGAGTGCGGGAAGTACGGTCGTTGCGAGTTATGGAACGTGTGCTAGCGTGAACCATCTTCTAACAAAGCAAATCTCTTCTGAACCTTTTCGATACGATGGAAGTAGCGGTACCGCCTGTTATCTAATTCATGGTTATACTGGAAGTACTTTTGAATTTGAGCAACTTGGGAAGTTTCTTGCTTCTCATGATCTGACAGCCGTCGCTAATCTACTTCCGGGTCACGGGACGTCGGTTGAAGACTGCAATTCAGCCTCTCGCTGGGACTGGATTGATTCGGTGAAACAGGGGTACGATCAGCTGTGTCTCGAATTCGATGAAGTTTTTGTCATAGGTTTCAGCATGGGATCCGTTTTGGCATTTCATCTTGCATTGGAGCGAAATCCGTCGGGTCTCATAATTATCTCACCAGCTATCTTTAAGTTCAGGAGCTGGAAAGCTTACCTGTTACCGATCATGTGTCGATTCAAGGAGTATGAGGTGAAACATTTCAAAACTACAGGTGGTCGTCAGCCAAAGAAGTTCGGTTATGCCGTTTATCCTCTTAAAGCGGGAAGAGAAGCGTTAAAAATGACACTAACCATGAGACGAATGCTAAGTCAAGTGACTACTCCAACGCTTGTGATGCACTCAACGCAGGATATTACAGCGCCCTACGAAAATGGGCCGAAGGTCTACGAAGCCATTGGATCAAAAGATAAAGAGTTTATAAGATTCGAGAGCTCTTCACACATGCTAATGTATGATTGTGAGAAAGAAGCAGTTTGGGAAGCAACTTTGAAGTTCATTAAAGCAAGATCGAAGGTTTCAGGGAATGAGATACCAGTACCAGAGTAGTTTTTCTCGGGGAAACTATTTCGGCCCCAGGCTCTTTACAGATGCCATTAAACTTCTTATATCCATCAATTTTATAATTTTCCTGCTGCAGACAATCTCCGGGCAGGAAAGAATCCTCTTCCAGCTTTTTGGCATCGTCCCCAAGAATACCTTCGGTCAGTTGATGCTGTGGCAACCTTTTACGTACCTCTTTTTTCACGGTGGCATTTGGCATGTACTGATCAATATGTTCGTGCTCTGGATGTTCGGTTCTGAACTGGAGACGCTCTGGGGGAGACAGGAGTTTTTGAAATATTATTTTCTCAGCGGTGTGGGGAGTGGGCTGGTGACTGTTCTGTTCAGTCTCAATTCACCAGTTCCTGTGGTAGGGGCGAGCGGTGCCGTCTACGGTATCCTTCTTGCTTACGGACTGATCTTTCCCAACCGCTATGTCTATCTCTATTTCTTCATTCCCGTGCGAGTGAAATATTTTGTTATTGTTATTGGCGCTCTGGCCTTCTTTTCTTCGCTTGGTTCTAGTTCGTCGGGCGTAAGTCATCTCACTCACCTCTCCGGGATGATCATCGGTTTCGGCTATCTGAAATCAAACGTCCGCCTCGATGCTCTGAAAACTATGGTCATACAACAGAAAAATGGCATCCGTCATCGCATCATCAAAAAGAAACGCCGCCGTGATGACGACTTGCGGCTGGAAGTTGACAGGATGCTCGATCGAATTAATGAAGTAGGGTATGACGGGCTGTCCGACAAAGAGAAAAAGTTTCTTTATGAGGCGAGCAAGAAACTGGCCAAGGTTGAAGATCGTAACTGATCTTCAACCATTTCTTTCCACCCATTCATAGAGCAGACCCCACCGCAGCCCGCGATCGCTGATGGTGATCGACTGATGCTGAAGCCGTTTCATGATTGAATCGATGATTACAACCCCCATTGGAATAATATCTGCACGTTCTTCTGGAAGTCCCTTCAGATTCTTTCGTTCTTCCGTGGGCATGCTTGTGAATAATTGCCCGAGTTGTGCAATCTCATCTCTTAGCAGGATAGTACGGTGAATCTGTGAATGGTCGTAATCATCCATCCCAAGCTGAACCGCCTTCAGTGTTGTGAATGTTCCGGCTACACCTACCGCCTCCATGGCGGTCGATTTTAACTCGAACCTGTCCATCATTTTATTGATAGCGCGGGCCGCTGACTGAAGTTCTTCGGAGGTGGGGGGATCTTTGTGAACAAATCTCTCTGAAAATGAAACAGTGCCTGCGTTCATGCTGATCTGTGACGTAATACTGTTCAAGTCGCCCATGACCAGTTCTGTGCTGCCTCCGCCGATATCTATCATGACAAGTGAATCACCTAGGCGGGAGAAATCACGCTGAACCGCCTTGAAAGTCAATCTCGCTTCATCATCACCTGAGATGATCTGTATCAGGATATGCAACTGATCCTTAATTTCATCCACAAACTGTTGGCCGTCGGATGCGTTACGCAGCGCAGCGGTGCCGACGCCGATGATTTCATCAACAGCCAGAAATTCCATCTGGTGTGCAAAATGGTGCAATGCTGATCGGCATCGCTCCTTTGCCTCAGGTTGGAGACGGCCTCCTGGCTGAAGCGCCTGCCCAAGCCGAACTATCTTTACCTCCTCTGCCACCGGCTTTAATTGCCCATTATTTAAGTCCACTACGGTCATAATGAGCGAGTTGGAACCAAGATCGATAGAAGCGAGTCTCATTGTGCTTTTTCACCGAATAGTGATTTCAGTCCATTCTGGGCAGCCTGTCCTTGATGACAATTGTTGAAGAATAGATAAACCTTTTTCACGCTCTCCAGCATCGACTTTATGTCCCTTTTCCATTGGGACAGTTGTTTTGGAGAATACCGATAATCGTACCGGTCACCCTTCTCCGTGTTCCACCATGTCTTTGAATTACGTACATGAAAAAGGACATATGCGGTGTCTGTCGTGGTCACATTTTGACGAGGAAAGAGATTTGGGAGAGCAGGTCCATCCATATTGACATAACCGATATTCATTTCTTTCAGGAAATTGTAAATGACGTCAATGGATGTCCAGCTAGCGTGACGGAATTCAATGAAAAGGGGTTAGTCTGAAGAAAGTTCACGAATATGAATTAGGAATTCGCTAGCAAGTCACGTTAATCTCGGCGCAGTTGAAGTGGCGGGGATAATGAGTGAGCATTTCACCATCTTTCACTTTTTCAGAATAAAACACTCCTTTTCCAAACTTGGAAACTTTAACCGCTGGTTCCAATCCTGATTTCAGGCACTGTCGTTGAGAGAAGTTCTGTAGCCGGAGATGAGAGCGTCAGCCATTCGGTACCGTATAAAGGGGTTGCACAACGGCGAGGGCAGGAGAGTCGTCATCACTCTCATTGAACTTCGAACAATTGAATTAAAAAGCAGGCGTCCGAGTAGTTTCTTGCTCATCCCACCGGAAACAAAGTTGGCACCGAGATCATTGCCAAGCTCAGGATAATTTTCAAGAATTACTGGAAGGTTACCGGCGCCGTAATCGCGGAAGTCAGCGAGCGCTTCAGGAAAAGGCTTCAGTGCATGCTGAAGTACTTCGATATCAGGCGCAAAGAATAGGTTATTTGGGAAAGATTTCCAGAGACGATAGGCGTAATGAAGGTCAATGCCGTATCCAGACAATTCTTCCTTGAATTCACCGGTTTTGTCTATGGCCGCCTTCTTGATAGAAGTGGCAGTAAGGATGAAATAGCGATAGTGTAAGGGCCTTCCCTCTCCAATAATTTTCGCACCACGCCGGCCAGTGAAGAGATATTTGTGGTATTTTTCAATCGGAGGTATCGCAGGTTGGAGATGGGAGAGCAGACCGACCACCTTGTCATGCAAGTGACGTTCCACATGTCCGGCAATGAAATCGGAGGAAACTTCAATATCACAATCCACAAAAATTAGCAGCTCTCCTTTTGCCGCTCGAAGACCGGTGTTCCGTGTTGCCGAACGGCCGCGGTTTGCTTCATGATGTATGACAGTGCAACGTTCAGCCCAAGATTCACGGGCGATCACATTCGATGTGGTATCAGTCGAGGCGTCATTAACGACGATGATTTCAAGATCTTCGACAGGATAGTCTTGATCAAGTAGAGGCGGAAGTGTTATAGGGAGAATATCTGCCGCATTGAAGGCGGAAACGATGACAGAAACTTTCATGGTACCTTTCCGAGTCTACCTGTCAAGTATTTTATGATAGACATCGGAAGTCGACTTGGCTACTTGTTCCCATAGGAAGTTATTCTTAATATGAATTGTCAGTCTGTCATCTTTGGGGGTATTTAGTGCTTTCTCGATTCCGGTGCGAATTTTTTCTATCGAATAAGGATTCACATAATGGGCCATATCCTCAAAATAATCTCTTGTGCCGCCGTGAGGCGTGATCACGATGCGTGCGCCAGAAAGCCCAGCTTCAAGCGCAGCTATGCCCGGTGTTTCATAACGGGCTGGTAGTGCGAACACCTTCGCCGATGCGTAAGCAGACGCAAGAAGTTCAGAGTCGTGATCAATGCCCTCAATAATGAAAAGATTTCTGTTCTTCTTCGCCTCAGCAAGACACTGCGTACCTTCCGGTGTGTCACTGACCTTTCCGATCACCACTGCCGGATGGTCGATTGTTGCAAGTGCTTTGATGAGTGAAAGAGTATTTTTTCTTTCTACACCGATGTGTCCAACGTTGAGAATGAAATCACAGACACCATACTCTTTTTCAAAAAGAGAGGGGTCTCCGTGCAGAAACCTCTCCTCCACGCCGTTTGGAATAACTTGGAGCTTCTCTTTCGGTATCTTCATCCCTTCGGCCAACAAGGCCCGCTCTGAATCCGTATTGGGCAGAACAGCGGCAGACCAGTTGCATATGTCTCTCGTAAAACCGTAGTCAGACCAGAGTCCCGGAGCGATCTTCCGGGCGAACCTGTCTCCTCTGAGCGTCCACCGAATTACCGATGGAGATCGTCGAGTAAAGAATATGGGACTTGTAACGAATTTCTGATCGACACTCTTCAGATGTCGGGCCAGATCGTAGACTGCAAAGTTAGACGCAAAGAGATGGTAGAGATCAGCTTCGCTGATTGTCAAGGAGTCATCCAACGTCTCGTGAAGCTTTACCGCGAATCCCAGCGCTTCAAGATGCTTTTTTGTCTGAAGCATCTGCGTCCGGGGTCCGCCGTGTTTAATATTTACGGTATGGTAGCTGGCGAGGACGATTTTCACAGCTTGTATTTCCAATAGGTATGGATAATATTGTTGAGAACCATTTTATGATTCAAGCGATGTCTCACTGATATATCGGGGGATAAATGGGAGGTCCTTTTGGTATCAATCCAGTTAATTTCATCCAGCGACCACTTGCAAGACTCAAGATGATGGGAAGCGTTCTTCCCCGGCTGCGTCACTTCAACATGAATCCCATCTGAAACCCCATTCACTGACAGGTAAAGATACTCTTCATTGAGCAATGCAGACCATTCCAATGCACATCTTTTTTTCCACCAATCGACGTAGTGCCCCATCGTGGTGATGTGAACCTTCCGCTCGTTTATAATTTGAAAAAGTCGGCTCAGTGCTTCCAGATTGGCGTTTGCGGGATGGTCATAAAAGAGGAGAGGAAGTTGGTGGACGAAACGATCCTCAATGGCAGTTTGAAAGTATTGGACCATATCATCAGTTGAGTGTCGGGCGTTTCGCAAAGTGCCAGTAGAGACAGGGTGTACTGGTACTTGAAGGACCGAGCTGAACCGATCGCCAATCAAAGGCGAAAAAGGGAGATTGTCGTAATCGAGAGCGAACTCTGAGGAATAAGTGAAGCCGTGATGCTCAACAGCCTTGGCTAATGAAGGGTGCCATTCGCCAAATGGAGAAGCGTAACCTTTTGGACGAATTCCTCCTTTTTTCAAGATCGATTTTCCCTTCCGCACATCATGCTCGTTCTGTGAATATTTTCGGGAGATTCGGTGTTTATAGCAGTGAAGCCCGATTTCCTGTCCTTCCATGGAGCCGTACCGATCTATCCACGATTCGCAGCTCCCTGTTTCCACGAACCATGTGGCGGCGATATCGTGCGTCACGCAAAGATCATAAAGTTTGTAAACCGCATCTCGTGAGCCAAAATCGGTGTCCACCCTGAAATTGAAAAGTGAATCAGCGCCATCGGGGTACGGCGTAAGAGAAATGAAGGGCAGGTTACGGTTCCAGAACAGTTGTTTGAGGGATTGTTCAACCAGTTCCCGAATGGTCCGTTTCGATACACTTGCCACAAGCTCAGAGGGGAGCCACGGTCCCTGCGACGGGAAATTTCTACGGATGGATGCTGATGACAAAAGGGCATTGATCACTCCGCCAGGAAGTATAATCGCCTCGCCATCACCGACTGAGCGCTGCTCTATGAGGTTCAATCCTTGCTTTTCCCGTGTCAGTGTAGCGGCGGAAGGAATCTCCAATCGTTTTCCAATAAATCCGGGTGTTACAGAGCCGAACAGAGGATCATCTGTTGTATCAATATAATCGACAAAATGGCCACTACTTCTCAGTTTTATGATGCCTTCGGCACAGTCAGCTTCTGTCAACAACATCCCCCCGCTATTAACGTAGCGCTTAAGAGATTCAATGGCTGTTCTTCCGGCCCTTTCTGAAACTATGATGCAGGCATAGTTTTTCGGGCTCCAAGCTTTTTCAGTGGTTAGCTCTTCCCATGGTGGTGAAATCTGCTCAAGCAAAATGTGCCATGCTGGTGTTAAATGTGTGATCCCTACGGTGAGTTTCATGATAGGGCTCTCATAGCATAGGTTCGATCTTCCGGACTGATTCCGGCCACGAAGTACAGGATTATAGGAGTGGCGGTTATTGCCAAGATGAGGGAAAACAATGGAAACAGTGAATAGAGCTGTGCTAGAACTGTCATCACTGCAAGCCCTGAAACAATCGGCAGGAATATAATTCTCCCCACAGGAAACTGGATAAAAGCCTGAATTTCCCTCAACATAACAAGAAATGAGATAAGTTGAAATATCACTAACCCCATCGCTGCGAGATGGGATGAAGGTACCGGTCCCGGGAGAAGCATGATCCCAAAAAACCCAGCACCGCCCAGCATTAGGGAGTTGAGATAAACCTTTTCCCGCTCAGCGCCAATGAGTGTAAAAGTACAGACGGAATTGATCACGGAGCAGACAAAGTAGAGAGTAAGCAATTGAAATATTACTGTCGACTCTACAAAGTCATTTCCGAACAAAAAAGGAAGGATATGCCTGCTTGAAACCACCGCCGCGACAGCGATGTATACAGTTGCAAAAACCATAAGCTTCATAGTTCTCGAAAAGTACACAGACAGACCTGAGGGATTACTCTTGAGCACAGATGTGATGGCCGGAAAAAAAAGAGTGTAAAACACCCTATCCACCACGAGCATCAGGACAATCACTCTAAAAGCGATATTGAATAACCCACCGGCGTAAGGATCAGTCACGCCCAGATAGACGGCGGGGAATTGTATAACGGTTTGGGCGATCAGTCCTGCCAGTCCCAACGGCCATGCGGTCTTAAGCAATTCAGACGAACTTACTCCAGCCTGTGATTCTTGTTGATCAGTAGTCTCCAGCTGTTTCCAAAGATAGATTGCCTGAGCGATTACACTAGTGATCCAGCCTACGGGTACAAGAAGAAGGGATGAATCCTGTCTCACAAAAAGAACCAGCCAGAGGAGATAAGTAAAAGCAGTTATGATTCTTCCGCCCGCCAGCACAGTTATTTTCTTCAATCCCTGAAAAACCCATTCAATGACAAAAACTGAAGGGAACAGTGCCAGGAGATAGACAATAATCAGGTTTCGAAGAGACGCAGTGTTGAGGGTCAGAAACAGTGCAGCTCCACACAAAATAAAGACACCTGAGGCCAGAGCCGCCCGAGTGATACATACTTGTCTGATCAATGCTTGCGGCGCACTCATGTCGCGGGCAACTTTCCGAGTCCCCAGCATTGGCAATCCTGCTTCAGCAACGATGGTGCCATAAGTCAGGATTCCCATGCCAGCGGCGAGTAAGCCCAGCGCTTCTGCGCCGACAGTTCTTGCAAGGAACGCCACAGCCACCAATCCTAAGAGCCTGCCGGCAGTGTCGGCTCCTACAAGCGATGTCAGATTGGTGAAAGTGCGGTTCATCCCAAGAGCAGGTCTCTAAAAGTCTCTTCTCGCTGCTGGATGGAGAATCTGTAAGCGGCCCATTGCCGGCACGCCTCTTCGCTGAAATCTGTTTTGCCCCGCAGGATGTTGTGCACAGCGGATACTATCGCAGTGACATCCCCATTTGGAACGATGCAACCGACATTCCCCACAGTTTCCGGTAGACCGCCTACATCGGACACAACCGGAATGCAGCCGCAAAGCATCGCCTCTGCTGTAGCAATCCCGAATGATTCAACTCTACTGAGTTGCAGGTAGACGGCTGCTTGCTGATATTCCTCCAAGAGTGTACCGCGTTCAAGCGGCGGACGAATTTGAACGTTCTCAGGGATAGAACTGGTAACTTGAGACAACACCTCGGGATTAACGCCAACAATTCTGAAACTTACTTCTCCCATCTGTCTAGCTGTCTCTAAAACCAAGTCGATTCCTTTGACAGAAATTCTATCGATGGTATCACAATACGCAACGGAGAGGACTTGGTCATCTCGAGATCGGCCGAGGGACCAGAACTGAGAATCGAGGCCGGGGAAACAGACCTGAAGATTCGCACCTTTGTAATCGCAAGCTTGAAGAGTGGCCTTTTTGAGATAGTCAGAAGTGGGCAGCACTTTGGTTGCATTCCTGACAGCGTACCGAACAATAGGACGTTTCCAGCCAGACATCAGTAGGCCGTATCCGAGGTGGGGATCAGTGATGACGTCTGCTCCACCGATAATGATAACCGACTCCTTTCTAAACAACCTCGAAAAAAATACCATCACTCCACTGTAGACTGAAGCAAACCACGCGATGCCTACTTTCCGAAAAAGCATTGCCCATTTGAGCTTTGCGATAGCCAGGAATCCTTTAGAACAGACCCACTTCACGTTAGCAATCCGTTGAATGAGCTGTAGGTCGTCTTCTACAAAAGTCGTACGCATTGTTGAAAAAAGCAGGACCTTTGGTCTTCCGTTACTCATTTAGGGCTGGCTCTAAGAAGTTATGTTAAAAAGGGAAGCCATAGACTTAACCTCCCGCGTTGAAATTATCTTGAGAATGAATAGTCCGCCTGTAAAGGATGCAATACCTATAAGCCTCCCAACCAGAGTATAATCCAGAAATTGAGCGACAGTTAATGCGATAAGCGCGGTAATTCCTAGTTTAAATAGCTTGAACCATTCATAGGGGACAGGGAACAGTTTATGTGAGACAAGATAGGTGAGGAGGGCCATGGTGGCGTGTCCGGCCAATGTGGCGCAAGCGGCACCGGTCATACCGTAAACAGGGATGAGTGAAAAATTGACAGCTACATTGATCAGCGCACTCACGCCAGTGATTACGGTGATGTAGATGGTCTTTTCGGCGAAGTAGATGCCTGGGAGAAAATTGAGGTAAGCCCCTTGAAACAGGTAAGCCATGAGAATGATGGGGACTATTGATTCCGCTTCAAGGAAGGCGGGGCCAATGAGCCAGACGCCTCCCAGCTTAAGCCGTATGATTTCAGGAAGAAACAGTGTAAGGACTGTCCACACAAAGAATGCAACGACCATAAAGCTGGTGAACACTCTTGAGAATAGCGGCTTTGACTCCGGTCTGTCGCCGGCTTTAAGAAAAAATGGTTGCCATGCGTACTGAAATGCGGTAATGATTAAAAGCATGAAGATTCCTAGCTTGTATCCCGCACTGTAAACTCCAACAGTTGCCGTGTCAGTCAGGCCGGCAAGAATATACCGATCGATAGATTCCATGGCGATTGATGCTAGCCCCGCTGGAAGAAATGGAAGCCCGAACCTTAGAAGCGGCCTGACCAGTTTAAGATCAAAATGAGGGCGGATGGATCTAATGTTCGCAAGCAAAACAAAGAATGTCGTGAAGGCAGAAGCTACGGCGACACTGAGGAAAACACCATCGAGCCCCATTCCTTTGATTACCACAAGATATATGTTCATTCCTAGTGTAATTATCACATTCATGAACTTGATGGCAACAAAGTGAGCTGCCTGTCCCTCCAGTCGAAGGAGTGCAAAAGGGACGTGACTGACAGCGTCAAGAAGTAGAATCGCGGCGGCGAGTTGGAAGAGATGACCGAAACTGGCGGTCCCGAGAAGAAGTGATGAGAGCCCCGTTGATGCTAAAAGAATGATAATTGACAAAGCTGTACTTGTGGTGGCTCCGAGCCAAAGCGCCGTGGAAAAGAGTGAGTGCTTTTCAACACCACCATCGGCATTAGAGTAATAACGCATGAATGCAGTGTCGAGACCGTAATGATAGACAATATTCATGAAACCGAGAAAAACATAGAGTAACGTTGTAAGACCGTATTCTGCGGGTGATAGAACATTCGTAAATAGCGGTAGGAGAAGAAAGGTGATCAAACGTGAAAGTACATTACCTACTCCGTAGATTAGAGTTTGCCTTGTTAGCTGTTTTAAGGGTTGCGCCATGATCGGTCTAGGAGGAGTCGTTCTTTTTGCAAAGTGAAGTGAATCTGATACGAAGTCCCATTGAAGGTGGTTCCAATAAGATAATATACAGGGGGGAACTCTATCGGGACAACCAACTCCCTCATGTAGAACTGTCCATTTTTTCATGGGCGGGCTGTGAGAAATGCCTATTTTTCAGTCACGTTTGGAAAGGAAAATTGTCTAGTGAGCACTATTTCCCGTATTGAAGCGAGACAGATACTTGACTCCCGCGGCAACCCTACAGTGGAAGTTGACGTCCACCTTGATGACGGCAGTTTTGGTCGTGCGGCTGTTCCGTCGGGTGCATCCACCGGTAAATACGAGGCTGTCGAACTCCGCGACAATGATAAATCAATATACCTTGGGAAAGGCGTCTCTGTGGCTGTCGAGAATGTTCAATCGATGTTCGCACCGGCGCTTATCGGGCACGATGCAATTGACCAGAGAGCAGTTGATGAAAAGCTGATTGCGATCGATGGTACTCCCAACAAGGAGAAACTGGGGGCGAATGCGATTCTCGGCGTCTCTATGGCTGTGGCCCGTTCGGCCGCGAACCATGAGAGGGTTCCGCTTTTTCAATACTTGTCCGAGGGTGAAGCATTGCTCCTTCCTATTCCGATGATGAATATTCTCAACGGCGGGAGTCATGCGGATAACAACGTTGATATTCAGGAATTCATGATTTTTCCGGTTGGCGCCGATTCATTCAGCGAAGCGCTTCGAATGGGCACGGAAACATTTCATCATCTTAAGTCAGTTTTGAATGAACGAAACCTCAGCACTGCTGTGGGTGATGAGGGGGGCTTTGCTCCCGATTTTCGATCCAACGAAGAAGCGATTGAGGTACTGCTTGAAGCGATAACGAGAACAAGCTACAACGCTGGTTCACAAATCTATCTGGCACTGGACGTTGCCGCTTCGGAACTTTATGACTCAACAAAAAATCACTACCGCCTCGCGTCGGAAAAAAGAGTGTTAAGCAGCAATGAAATGATCGAGTTTTATAGCGAACTTATACAGAAGTATCCTATAATTTCTATTGAGGACGGATTATCTGAAGACGATTGGGTGGGGTGGGAGCAACTTAACAGAACCGTTGGAGATCAAATCCAAATTGTGGGTGATGATCTCACTGTTACCAATCCGGTGAGACTTCAGAAAGCAATCGACCGATCGGCCATGAACGCAATTCTGATTAAACTGAACCAGATTGGGACTGTGACAGAGACGATTGACGCCATAACTTTAGCTCGGGAGAATGGCATGGGAGCCATTGTTTCTCATCGATCAGGCGAAACCGAAGACACAACGATTGCTGATTTTTGCGTCGCTGTGGGTGTGGGTCAGATTAAGACAGGATCAACTTCGAGAACCGATCGGGTATGTAAGTACAATCAGTTGATAAGGATTGAAGAGATACTGGGAACTAAGGCAAAGTTCCCGGGCATGGAAATGTTGGGGCATACAGCGGGAGAATAGAGACACGTCAAAGCGAAGACTAAATTTTTTTTCGAGACGCCGGCGCCGGGACGTTCGCCGCATCGGCGCTCCCCCAACGACCAGGAACATACTTCCGAAAATCTTCCTGCTTGGAGGACTGATCCTGATCATCATCTTCTTTTTTGGTGATCACGGTCTCTACCGTCTCTACACCATCAAGCAGGAGAAAGCGGAGCTGATGGAAGATATTGATAGCCTCCGTTCCGAGCAGGGACGGCTGACGGGGGAAAAAGACCGGCTACAGAACGATTTGGAATATATAGAAAAACTGGCGCGAGAACGGCACCGAATGGCAAAACCAGGAGAGAAAGTCTTCAAAGTGCTTGAGAAGAAGAAGTGAATTACGGTTCGTTCTAAAGCGTTCTCGTTACAAAAGCGTCAATATAAATCTCGACACGGCGATTGCGGGCTCGGCCCTCGGAGGAATCATTACTCTCCAACGGTCTGTATTCGCCGTACCCCATGGCAGAGAACTTGTCCTGAGACAAGGCGGAAAACAGAGAGAGTAGTTCAACCACATTCAGCGCCCGAGCGGTGGACAGCTCCCAATTTGATTTCCACTTGTCAATCAATTCCGGTGGGAGGGGAACATTATCTGTATGCCCTTCAGTTCTAATCTCCATATTCAGGACCCTTTCGCTTTCCTCTATTGCCTCCACGAAGGGCCTGAATTCGGAATCATCCCGAAGGCGAGCAATTCTTGAATTTCCGATGAGTCCAGCGATCTGGCGGAGAGTCGGGATCACATCCGGCCTGATTTCCGCATCACCCGAAGGAAAAAGCTGTCCGCTGGCCATGGTGATCTTGACCCCCTTGGTCACACGATCCACCAAGATGGTATTTGACTGTAGTGCGCTACTCAATTCCATATAGGTTTCGTCTAATAACATATTGATGATTCTATCAATATGTTTTTCCGCCTCGTTCATCATGACTATTACGAGGATGAAGAAAGTTAGGAGAAGCGTTACCATGTCCCCAAAAGTTACTGCCCAAGCAGTGCTACGGGCTTTGGTCTCGCCGAAGGAGACACTTGAGACCTGTCGAGCCATTCTTTACTGTGCCTCTACTCTCTGACTTTGAGGGACGAATGTCATCAGCTTTTCCCTGAGACTCATCGGATGATCCTTTGCGTGGATCCCGATAATTCCTTCAATCATAATGTCTTTGATCATCAACTCCTCTTCAGAGTTGCGTTTTAACTTCCCGGCCAAAGGGAGAAAAACAAGATTTGACAGTAATACGCCATAGAAAGTTGTGATGAGTGCAAGCCCCATACCACCCAGAAGGTCAGCAAACTTTTCCGCCACATTGAATTCGAAGCCGACCACAGCGCCAGTTTGTGACTCTGCAAAGTTTGTCATCATAATAATGAGTCCGAGCACCGTTCCAAGCATTCCAAATGCAGGGGCGTAAGCGCCCATATAGAGAAAAATCTCTTGTCCTAAGCTGTGCCGTCTTTCAACATTTCCCAATTCCAAGTCGAGATAGCTCCGAAGTCTGGCAGGATCTTTTTCATTAATGGCCAACTCTAGGCCATCACGAAGGAATTGATCCGAAACGGCTGGCAGCTCCCGTTCCAGCGAAAGGATTCCCTTTTTTCGCGATTTCTCCGCTTTCTCCACAAGTTCATCGATTATAGCCGCGTGGTTCAGGAGATGCCTCTTAAAAGCGACGGAAAGTATGTTCAGTAAGCCTTGGATATCCCTTAAGGGATAATTCACCAGTGTTGCGGCAAAGGTTCCTCCAAGGACGATGAGCAGAGCATCGCCATCAAGAAACCACATGGGATTACCATTATTCGAGACAATGCCGATAGAAATAAGCCCTAACCCCAAGAGCAATCCGAATGCTGTACCGAGATCCATAACCTCTTCTTTCCGTTAATGAATACTAATTCTAACTAATTCGACTGTTTAATATCAATGTAACTGGCCCATCGTTTGTCAGGCTCACTTGCATCATTGCTCCGAAGACTCCTGTATCGGTGGGAACACCGTGCTTTCGTAGCATCTCAATAAAGCTGTTATATAGTGATTCTCCTTTCTCCGAGGGTGCTGCGTTGATGTAACTGGGGCGCCTCCCTTTTCGTGTGTCCGCACAGAGAGTAAACTGACTCACCACCAACGAGCTACTTTCCGTATCCAGGATGGAATTGTTCATTTTGCCAGCTTCGTCATCGAATATTCGAAGATGAGCAGCCTTATTAGCAAGAAAATCGGCGTCCTTCTTTTGGTCGCCTTCAAAAACGCCTAGAAAGATGAGCAACCCCGGGCCGGTTTGACCCACTTTCGTCCCATCTACAGCCACCGAGGCCTCTTTCACCCGCTGCAACAGTGCAATCATCAATCCACCCAGACATTTTTTTCACCATAGAGGCTCTTGAGCTTTACGATAAAGGTATTGTCCGCGGTCACTTTTACAGTTCGAGCATAGAATTTTTTGCCGTTCCCGTTGTTCTCATAAATGTGAAAGAAGAGTGGAGAATTGCCCGAATGCTTCTTGGCGAGCTCATAAAGTGAGTCCACGTCTGTCTTCTTCATCTGATCGACCTCCAGCATGATGTTGACCGTGGACGGATTCTCTCCATGAATTTCATCGAGGGATTTGATCGATTCAGCGATCATCTTTGGTGTATCTTCGGAGAGACGTGAAGTTGACTTTCCCTTTACAAAGATCAGTCCTCCTTCGCTGATCAAATGTTTATGATTGGCGTATGTTTCATGGAAAACCAGGACATCCACTGAGCCCCCGAGGCACTCCAGGTTAAAGAATGCCATCTCCTGATTCTTTCTGTCGAAATGGAGACGGATTGCCCCAATAATCCCACCCACTCGAATCTGATCAAGATCCAAATCGTCGGATATGTCAGAAAAATCATAATTGGAGAATCTCTCCAGAGTTTCGGCATATTCCAACAAAGGGTGCCCAGTCAAATAGAACCCCATCAGTTCTTTCTCCCGTGACAGTTTTTCAGCATCACTCCAATCAGGAGAATCCGGAAGAGAGGGTCTTGAAATGATTGCCTCTTGTTGTTCCTCGGATTGACCTCCAAAGATTGAAAATTGATTATCGTCTGCACTTGCCTGTATTTTCTGAGCAAACTTGAGGGCGGATTCCACGCTTGTGTACAGCTGCGCCCTGTTGCCAGGCAGGGAGTGCATGGCGCCGGCGGAAATAAGGCTCTCCACCACTTTTTTGTTGACGAGGCGAAGATCGAGAGATTCGCAAAAGTCAAAGAGAGAATTGAACTGTCCTTTCTCTTCTCTCACAGCCAGAATATTGGCAAGTGCCTTCACTCCGACGTTTTTGATAGCATTGAGTCCGAAGGAAATGGTTTTTTTATCTATCGCCTTAAACTTGATGCCCGACTCATTAACATCCGGCGGATGAATGGTGATCTTCAATTTCTGACATTCGTTAAGTAGCGTAACCACACGAGTGGTGTTTGTCATTTCACTGGTGAGGTTTGCCGCCATGAACTCAGCAGGGTGGTGCGTCTTGAGATAGGCTGTTTGATAAGCGATGTATGCGTAAGCCGTGCTGTGGCTCTTGTTAAAGCCGTATTGGGCAAACTTCTCAATTAGATCGAAGATTTCACGCGCTCTCTTCTTGTCAGAACCTTTTGACACGGCTCCTTCGATAAACTCTTCCCGCTGACTCTCCATCAGTTCCTGCTGTTTTTTCCCCATTGCTCGACGCATCATGTCAGCCTGAGCCAGAGAGAAGCCGGCAATACTGTTCGCGATCTGCATTACCTGTTCCTGATAAACGATAATGCCGTATGTCTCTTCCAAAATTGATTCCAGATCGGGATGGATATATTTAATCTTTTTTCGGCCGTGCTTTCGTTTGATGAATTCATCGATGTTATCCATTGGACCGGGGCGGTAAAGCGCGTTCATTGCGATGAGATCGTAAATCGACGTCGGCTTTAGCTTTCTGAGGTACTCCCTCATCCCTTGAGATTCAAACTGAAACACGCCAATGGTATCCCCTTTTGAGAACAGTTTGAAAACAGCCTTATCATCTAGGGGAAGTTTTTCAATATCGAGTTTCACGCCTCGTTCATCGAGGAGAGCCAGTGTCTGATCAATGACAGTGAGATTGCGCAATCCGAGAAAATCAATTTTCAGGAGACCGAGATCTTCGAGAGCCTTCATATCATACTGGGAAGTAATGTCACCTTGTGTCGATTTGTAGAGAGGGAGATAATCGGTCAGATCACCAGGAGCGATGACAACGCCCGCGGCATGAGTTGAAACATGACGGTTCATTCCCTCCAATGTTTTGGCGTATTCGATCAAGTCGCGGTGCTGATTATCCTTCTTGGCATAATTCTGCAGATCACCGCTGATTTCAAGCGCTGATTCGAGGGAGACACCGGGACCAGCTGGAATAGACTTTGCAATCTTATCCAAATCTCCGAATGACATTCCGAGAACCCGGCCAACATCTCTCACAACTTGACGCGCCTTCAGCTTTCCAAACGTGATGATCTGAGTCACCGATTCGTTGCCATACCGGTCCTTGATATAGTCGATTACATGAGAACGACGCTCGTAGCAAAAATCGATATCGATGTCCGGCATGGAGATTCGCTCGGGATTGAGAAACCTTTCGAAAAGAAGATTATGCTTTATGGGATCGATGGCAGTTATACCGAGAGAATAAGCCACAAGACTGCCGGCCACCGAGCCTCTCCCAGGCCCGACAGGAATGTGATTGTTTTTCGCAAATTTCACGAAATCCATGACAATGAGGAAGTAGCCCGCAAACCCCATTTTCCGGATTACATCTAGTTCGTAGGTTAGACGTGCGCTTAGTTCAGGAGTTACAGAGGAATAAATATTTTCTAATCCTTTCTGACAGCAACTGTCCAGATAGTCATCAGGGGATATTGAACCTGCGCTATCGGGAATTGGAAAGGTGGGTAGAAGGTATTCATCGAGAGGCAACTCCAGATTGCAAGAGTCGGCAATGAGCCGCGTATTCTGGAGCGCATCAGGGTAATCATTGAACAGTTCCCACATCTGATCCTGTGTTTTGAAGTAGAATTCCGACGTGGCGTATCGTTGACGGTTCGGGTCATCTCTATGTTTGCCTGTGCCGACGCAAAAAAGGATATCGTGTGCTTCCCAGTGGTCACGGCGAGCGTAGTGGCAGTCGTTTGTAGCGACGAGAGGAAGACTCAGTTCCTTGGCTAGGTTCTTAATAACCGCTCTGGACGCATCCTCTTCAGGGATGCCGTGATTGTGAAGCTCAAGGTAGAATCGATCGGGGAAAATCTCAGCGAATTCAAGGGCAACACGTTTGGCGCCATCCACATCACCTTTTACCGCCAGCTCCTGAATCTCCCCTTTGAGACACGCGGAGAGACAGATAATTCCATCACTGTACTGTCTCAGAAGTTTTTTGTCTATCCTCGGCCTGTAGTAGAAACCTTCCAGATAGCCCGCAGTGCTCAGTTTCATCAGGTTCTTATAGCCGGTATAATCCTGTGCCAGTAGTACAAGATGATTGTTTCCCCAGCCGCCATCGCGTTTCGGGGTTTTGTCTAATCGATCGCCTTGGGCTACATATACTTCGCAGCCGATGATTGGTTTAATTCCAGCTTGCTTTGCTTTTTTGTAAAAGTTAATGGCTGAAAACATGTTACCGTGCTCGGTAATACCGACTGCATCCATACCAAGATCTGATACAGTTTCCAGAAGAGAGGGAACCTTTTGAGCTCCGTCCAATAGACTGTAATCTGTGTGATTATGAAGGTGTACGAACTCGGCTCCCATAGCTCAGCCGAGGTAGACGGCCAGCAGACCGACAAAGACACACACTTTCAACACCCGCGCCGAGGTCTGACAGTTGTTTGTAGAGGGAGATTTCACAAGCAAACTTATGATATAAGCTAGCGGAATGCCAATCCCCAACATTGCAGTAATGAGATAGTTTGAGCTGTAAATGCCGATCGCAAATGGAACAAACAGTAAGACAGTAAGCACAAGCATCATTCCGATGGCAACTTTGGCAGATGATCCGAGGCCGTATTTCACCGGAAATGTGATCGTACCGGCTTGCCGGTCACCTTCCAGATCAGCCATATCTTTAATGAACTCCCGGACAAGTGTGAAGGCGAAGGTGAGGAGAGCAGGTGTAATCATCCTGTTAACGGCACCAAACAGCGCGCCGGAAAAAAGGAACGCCATACCAAGTATGGCCGAGACTATTGCATTTCCAATCAGCAGAGTTCCTTTTAGTCGAATGTTGTAGGCGATCATCAATGGCATGGCAATGCCGACAGCAATAAAAGTGGAGAGCTTCGGGGCAGTCATGGCCAGCGCGGTCCCCACTCCAAACAGAATTACTGATAGAACAAGCGCGCTTTTCATCGAAAGATCTTCCTTTGGAAGAGGTCGTTCTCTCCGGTTAATGAGATCGGCATCTAAGTCCAGATAATCATTGAGTGCGTTGGAGGCGCCTGTAAAAGCCACGACCACAATCAAACCCCGAAGAATCAACGATTCTTCGTGTAGAGCATCCACAATGGCCGCAGAAATAAGAACCGTCGTTCCACTTAAGATGAGGTTGACTGGCCGTAAAAGCTTGATTGAGGCAATAAGCTTATTCACTTTTGCTTTACGGTCAGAACTCTCGGATCACGGTTGTAGTCTTCGAACAGTTCTACCCGCCCCCAGCCTTCAGCCTGAAACAATCCCGCCGCTTTTTGGGGATGATCGTTTCTCCCCACTTCGAGTATAACCATCCCTTCGGGGCAGAGCCATCTGTGTCCATCTTTTGCGAATCTGCGGTAAAATTCCAGGCCGTCATCTCCGTCCGTCAACGCAGTTTCAGGCTCAAAGTATCTAACAGTTTCATCCAACAAAGCATATTCTGTCAGTGGCACATAAGGAGGATTACTGATGATCAGGTCATACTGAGACTCGGGATCATCACTGAGAATATCCAGTTGACAAAAGCTGATTTGATCCTCAACCCCGTTTTTCTCACTGTTTTGGCGGGCCAGTTTGATAGCGCCGTCACTATTGTCGACAGCAGTAATTTTCAGCCTAGGGTACTTGAGGGCAAGACTGACAGCAATACATCCGGAACCTGTCCCGATTTCCATTAGCGATGAAGCTTCGATGAGGCCAACCGTTTCGACGGCGATCTCTACGAGTCGCTCCGTCTCTGGCCGAGGGATGAGAACAGTCTCATTGAGTAGTAGAGGGTTCCCGAAGAATTCAGTTTCGCCTGTGATATACTGAACCGGCTCTCCATTGGCACACCTCCGTAGCGAGAGGTCAAATCTCCGAGAATGATGATCATCGACAATCTGATCCCTCTCGAGACGTAGTTGAGTTCGCGAGATACCCATAATGGAAGCGAGAAGCCACTCAGCTCTAAGACCAGCTTCTTCAACGTCGTAGGATTCAAGAAAGTTGATGCCGTCACTAAGGACTTGGCCCACACTTTCCGCTTCGGGGGCCAAGCTGTAATTCAACTGTCGGCTTTCAATTGTTCCAATTGATCGGCGATTTTCAGCTGCTCAATCAATTCTGTAAGGTCACCGTTCATGATCTCTTCGAGCCTGTAGAGAGTCAAGTCAATTCTGTGATCAGTGACACGGCCCTGAGGGAAATTATAAGTTCGAATTTTTGCGCTTCTGTCACCGGTGGAGACCATCGATTTTCTCGTTTCTGCCCGAGCCGACCGCTGCTTTCCCCGCTCTCTGGCCAGCAACCTTGATCTGAGAACTTTTATTGCTGATGCTCGATTCTTGTGTTGTGATTTCTCATCTTGGCAAGTGACCACGGTGTCGGTGGGTATGTGGGTGATACGAACTGCCGATTCTGTCTTATTCACGTGCTGCCCACCGGCGCCAGAAGCACGGAAAGTATCTATCCTTAAATCTTGGGGATTAATCTTAATATCCACTTCATCAGCTTCCGGTAAGACGGCGACCGTGGCCGCCGATGTGTGAATTCGGCCACTGGTTTCAGTGGTAGGGACACGCTGGACTCTGTGAACGCCTCCCTCGTATTTCAGTTTTCCGAATATGCTGTCACCATTGAATGAACATATCACTTCCTTGTAACCGCCGTTGTCGGTGACATTGGCGGCAATGAGTTCAGCGAACCAGCCGTTTTGCTCCGAAAAATGGGAGTACATTCTGTAAAGATCAGCAGCGAAGAGAGCTGCCTCCTCGCCGCCGGTGCCGGCTCGAATTTCCATGATTGTATTCTTGGAATCAAGAGGATCTTTCGGCAACAGCAGCACTTTGAGCGCCTCTTCCATCTCTGTCAGATCGCTCTTCAGTTCCTCAATTTCCTCCCTGACGATCTCCTTAAGCTCTTCATCATCACCATTCAGAATTGATTCATCTTCATCAATCTGCTCAACGATCTGGATGTATTGCTGTCCTTTTTTCGCCACCGGCTCAAGTTCATGGTGTTCCTTAGCAAGTTCGCTGTATTTGGCAGGGTCGGAAGCGATTTCCGGTGCGGCCAGATTCTGTGTCACAGTCTCGTACCGATCAATGACCTGTTTAACTTTGTCAATCATGAAAAACTCCGTGTATAAAAAAACGGTTTCCGATCACCAATTCAGAATGACCCAGGAAACCGTTATGTCCGTAGGGTTACTGGCCGCTTTCGGTGCTCAGCTTTGCGTATTTCTTCTTGAATTTCTCAATACGGCCGGCGGTGTCGACTAACTTTTGCTGGCCGGAGAAAAAGGGGTGGCATGCGGAACAAATCTCAACACGCATATCGCCCACCGTGCTCCTCACCTGGAAAGTATTGCCGCAAGCACAAACGATCGTTCCAAGAGAATATTCAGGATGGATAGCACTTTTCATTTCAATCCTCTAACTCATTTTTTTCAATGCTTCTTCAAGCAGATCGATGCCTTCGAGAAAAACCGCCTCGTCTGTGGCGTAGGAGAGTCTGATGTGACCCTCTGAACCGAAGCCGGAACCGGCTACAGTTACGGTTCTGGCAGTGTCCAAAATATAATCACTTAAGGCGAAAGAGCTGTCGACTATCTTTCCATTCGCGGAGAGGCCAAGGTAATGCCTGATGTCAGGGAATGCATAAAATGCGCCGCCGGGTCGGGAGCAAGACAGATTATCGATCGCGTTCAGACGGTCAATCATGGAATCACGCCTCTGAGAAAAGATCTTGCACATCGCTTCCACTTCGGATTGATCGCCGATTAGAGCTTCTACTGCTGCTTTTTGACCGATTGAGTTAGGGCAGGAGGTGGTCTGACCCTGGATTTTCGCCATGGCGCTGATGATGTCAACATCACCGGCGGTGTAGCCGATCCGCCATCCAGTCATCGCGTAGGTTTTGGACAGGCTTTGAATCGTCAACACGTTTGCTCCGACGTCATTAATCGATTCAATGCTGTGGAAAGGACTGTCATACACCAGCCGTTCATAACATTCGTCTGAAATCACGATCCAATTGTGTTCAACCGCCAGACTTAATATCCTGTTCACAGTTGAATCGTCCCAGACCGCCCCTGTGGGATTTGAGGGAGAATTGACTATAACAGCTGAAGTTCTTGAAGAAACCTTTGCCTCAAGATCGCTCCAGTTCGGAGTAAAGTTATCGTTGGCGATGGTACTGACAGTAACGGGGATACCATCGGCTAGGCGGACGAATTCGGGGTAGGAAACCCAGTAAGGTGTGAAAATGATCACTTCATCTCCGGGATTGATAACTGCTTGACATAAGGTGCTGAGAGAATGTTTTGCGCCGTTAGAGACGACTATTTGGTCAGGAGTGTAGTCGAGTTTGTTATCACGTTTGAGTTTGGTGACAATAGCCTTTCTCAGTTCCAGAGTTCCGCGGCCCGGTGTATACTTGGTGTGACCGTCGGCCATAGCTCGACTCGCGGCTTCCCGTATATTTGCTGGTGTGTTGAAGTCGGGCTCGCCCACACCGAGATTGATGACATCAACGCCATTATTCCGCAAATCAGCAGCTCGTGCGGTCATCTCTAGAGTGAATGAAGGTTGTATCCGCCCGACCCTGTCAGCAATCATCAATGGTGGCCTTTAGTGTGTTTTAGAGTGGTATTCGGAGGTATTGAAGTTTGGCTCATCAGGCTCATCAGTATCTTGTAATCGCTTCTGCCGCTTGCTTCGTGGAATATCATTGGCATCAATGGCCTCTTCCTCCCATCCTTGAGGCAATTCTTCCAAGTCAGCAAAGCTGTTTGCTGTGACTTCAGTTACACCATCGCCGCTGCTATCAGCGGAGGGGTTAAGTTCACTGTAGAGAACGCCGAAACCTTTTGTTATACCGTTTCCAATGCCGATGTAGTTTGGAAGAACAAAATTAGTGTAAAAGCCCCCTTCGAATGAAGCATTCTTCCCTTCATCCATGATCCGAGGTTTAAGTGTATCAAGGGCAATGTCCACAAAGATTTTCGTGTCGAGTCTCCCCAACCCCAACTCTTTTCCAATGAAAGCGATATTCTGGCTCAGAAGCCGCCTCAGGAAGTCTATACGTTCTTCATCACTGTTTTCCAGAGTTCGATACCGTTTAAGGTTGATCTTATTGAGAGCAATCCACGGCGTGAAAAATTCATAATAGATAGATTTTTCCGAAGGACCCAAGCTGATATCGAAAATTTCATTTTCCACCCCTTCTACCTGAAAAGTAATGTTTCCGAAGTTCATAATGTCAAGGTTTTCGATAAGTGATTCAATGGGCTCAACCCCTTCTTCAATCCCGAGCAGGTAGATTTCTTCGTTTAGAATCTTCACTTGCACTCGAGGATAGAGAAACTCGTTTCTGTATGAACCGTTGATAAACGGTATGATTGGCTCATCCGGGAATTCTCGCATAAGGACACCCTTAACTTGGTACGAGGTTTTCCTCACCGGTTTATCTGTTTTAAGGCGAGAGACTATCGACTGTATTAAAGAATGATTGTTAGACACTATGAGAGATAGGAAAAATGATAGAAATGCTCCATTAATTATTCATTGTATCAAGGAATTCTTCGTTATTGTTGGTCCGCTTCATCCTGCCAAGCAGAAACTCCATCGCCTCGATGGGTGTCATGTCGTTAACGAGCTTGCGAAGGATCCATACTCGCGCCAGCTCTTTTTTGGAGAGAAGCAGTTCTTCTTTTCGAGTACCGGAACGAATAAGGTCAAAGGAAGGGAAGAGTCGTCGGTCGCTCAGACGACGATCTAGGACCAGTTCCATATTGCCTGTCCCTTTGAACTCTTCAAAGATGACATCATCCATTCTGCTACCGGTATCAATGAGGGCTGTGGCGATAATTGTGAGACTTCCTCCTTCTTCGGTATTTCTTGCAGCACCGAACAGTCTCCTCGGCCGATGGAGCGCATTTGCATCCACACCGCCGGAGAGAATTTTCCCACTGTGAGGAATGACAGCATTATGAGCGCGGCCGAGCCGTGTAATGCTATCCAAAAGTATCATTACATCGTCGCCGTATTCAACCATCCGCTTTGCCTTCTCAAGAGCCATATCTCCCACCTGCACATGCCGCTCTGGTGGTTCGTCAAAAGTTGAGCTGACCACCTCAGCATCGACGCTACGCTCCATATCAGTCACTTCCTCGGGCCGTTCGGCAATGAGCAGGACAATAATCTTGATCTCTGGATGATTCGAAAGGGCGGAGTTGGCAATCTTCTGCAGTAGAATCGTTTTTCCTGTCTTTGGCTGCGCCACAATGATTCCACGCTGTCCTTTTCCGATTGGAGTCATGAGATCGAGGATTCTCATGGAAAACCCTTTGGGATTACTTTCGAGATTGACCCGATCTTCGGGATAAAGGGGGGTCAGGTTATCAAAAAGGATGGCCTTTTTGACTTTATCCGGCCCAAGGCCATTTACAGTTTCTACTTTGAGAAGAGCATAGAAACGTTCGTTGTCTTTAGGTGGGCGAATCTGGCCGGCAACCTGATGGCCTGTTCTTAGGTTGAACCGCTTTATTTGAGAGGGAGACACATAAATATCATCCGGCCCGGGGAGGTAGTTGTAGTCCTGTGAGCGGAGAAAGCCGTAACCTTCCTGCATCACCTCCAGCACTCCGGAGGCAAACAGCTTCCCTTCTTTTTCCGCACTCGTTTCGAGAATGCGCATAATGAGGTCCTGCTTCTTTAAGCCAGAATAGCCAGGGACTTCCATCTCTTGTGCGAGCTTGGTAAGGTCCTTGATTTTGAGCCCTTGTAATTCGGTTACATCCATAAGTTGAGATTCAACAGATTATCTTTCGTGATGCCTGGGATTTCGAGAGAACCCTGACGTTATAACGGCAGGTCCTTGGCAAAGTTAGATTATATAATCCCTTTGTCAAAGGGAAAATCAAAGACATCGAACACAGCTTCCGCAATATAATGTGAGCCAAAAATAAACCCTAGTTCGAGGCTATGGGATAGGCTTTCTTCAATTCCCTCTTGCTGCGATTTGGCAGCCTCGGCCTCTATACCACGCTTCTTTAACATGACTGCCAGTGCTTCGGGGGCGAAAAATTCGCCCTCATCGGGCTGAATTGTGACTATTCTGTCAAACTGTTGCTGGAGGACTTCCGAGATGCTATCGAAATCTTTACTCTTTTTCATGGCGCATATTCCGTTCATCTTCGCATCTGGGAAAATTTCTCGAAGTGATTTTAACGCTGATTCGATGCCGTGGGGATTGTGCCCCACATCAAAGTAGACGGGAGGATTTTCAGAAAGACGTTGAAGCCGACCGGGCCAAATCGTTTGACGGAGCCCTTCGGTGATTGCTTCTTCAGAAAGATCCGGGGCGAATGTTCGACATGCCGCGATGGCGGTTTGAGCGTTAACTACCTGATGTTCACCCACGAGGGGAAGATCTATCTCAAGCTCATCCAGGTTGAACATGACGCCGGAACTGTGTTGCCTAATTTCGGTCACTGGACAGAGCTCATCAGCAACGATCGGCTGGCATCCTTTTTCTGCCGCAGATTGTTCAATCACACGCATGGCCTCAGACTGTTGGGTTGTAGTCACGACAGGGACTCCCTCTTTGAAAATACCGCATTTCTCCGTCGCAATGGCGGATAAAGTATTGCCGAGAAACTCCATGTGATCGAAGTCAATAACTGTCAAAACTGAGGTTTTGGACTCGGCAACATTGCTGGAATCGAGACGTCCTCCCATGCCGACCTCTACCACAGCGACGTCTACATTTTCTTCGGCGAAAGCGGAAAACATAATTGCGGTCGTTGTTTCAAAGAATGTTGAACCGAGAGAATCGATCGCTTTCTGATAGTTGGTGAGAAATGCAATAATTCGATCATCGCTAATTGGAATTCCATTGACTCTGATCCGTTCGTTGAACCTCAGTAGATGAGGCGAAGTATAAAGACCTACTTTCAGTCCAGAGAGCTTCAATACGGATGCAATCATGGCGGCGGTCGAACCTTTTCCATTAGTGCCAGCGATATGAACAACCGGGAGCCCCTTATGAGGATTTCCGCACTGCTTAAGCAACGCTTTCGTTCGGTGGAGCCCAACTTTGATCCCTCTTCGCCGTAGGGAGTAGAGATAGTTTAACATCTTACTATCGATGGAGGACACGGTGTTTTGTTGAAGGGGAGTAACGGTGTCGTCCGCTTAACCTTCGTCGGCGAGGATACGCTCGTACTTGTCTTTGAAACGGCGAATACCGTTGAAAGCAGCCTGAGCAATACTCTGACGATATCCAGGCTTCCTAAGCTGTTTTTCTTCCAGAGGATTTGATAGAAATCCGACCTCAAGGTAAGAGTGAGGCATGGAAGCGCCGATCAAGACATAAAATCCCGCCTGCTTTACACCACGGTCCGGAGAAGGGATATTTTTTCTCAATTCAGACTGTACCATTGCGGCAAGATCTTCACTCTCTTTCATGAACGCATTTTGCATTAGGGAAGCGATGATGAAACTGTCCTCTGTTAGATGATCGTAACGGGAAGCCTCCTCTTCTAATTTGATTACACTATTTTCCCGTTCCGCTAATTCAACTGCATCAGCGGTCTTGCCGGGGCGGAGAATGAAAGTTTCAAAACCCTTTACACGCCTGTTCGGGTTAGAGTTGGCGTGAATACTGATAAAGAGTTTTCCATTGTTTTCGTTGGCAATTTTTGTTCGTTCCCAGAGAGGAACGAACACATCCTCATCCCGAGTGTAAATCACCTTTGCATTGGTATTTCTTTCCACGAGACGGCCAAGCCGCTTGGCAATATCGAGCGTGACAAACTTTTCTCTTAGACCGTACTTACCGGTTGTTCCGGGGTCTTTGCCTCCATGGCCGGCATCGATGATAATGGTGTCAATATACCAGGCGTCTCGGAGTTTTTTAATTTTGTCAGAGCTGTAGCTGAGGGGGTTTCGGAGAGTAAGCACGATCTCATTAGGATTATTGTTCTGGTAAACTTCAAAATCTTCGATTTCATTCCTGAGTTGAAATGCAACTTGTACAGATCGCCCCGTCTGATCGACAGTAATTCCTCTGACTACACCAGCCAGCTTTGCTTTTCGCAATGCGACCGAGTCGGCTATACCGCCGGAGACAGTAAGATAAAACCATCGGTTCCGAGCCGACCATCCGGTGAGCGATCCTTCATCGAATTTTTCGGTGGTGACGATTCGAATGACCGTCCCGTTGGCTTTCTCTTCGATATCCAGCCCCGTGATGTTGTGTGTGATCAGTTCAACCACCACACTGTTAATGCCGCTATCGTAGCTGATCCCAGGCGCCGCGTGACGATGGAGAATTCCGATGAACGCCCGCATGGGGAGGTAAATGTCACTGCCATCGGAAAGGGAATAAGTGGGCATCTGGTAAACCTGATCGTCAATCACAACAAAGCTGCTCTGAGCCGACACTTTAATCCTGTGACCTCCGAAATAGATAACCACCTTACCCCGTGCGACATTGCTGAAAATGCCGGCATTAAGTACCCTTACAAAGTCCGTTGTAGAAATATAGGTGGTGTTACCCGTATCAAAAGTTTTGATGGATTCCTGTCTGTCGGGGTCATTGGGATAGTGGACAGACAGATAACTGGCGTTCAACACGCCCGCAAGCATCACGGAAAACGTGAAGATCAACTTGCCTCGGATCACGGAGGGAATTTATCTAGAGAGCACTTTAGAAGGCAAGGGTCGAATATTGACTGAATGATCCCCTTTATAAACTCAGAGATACCTTCGACCAGTCAAACCTTTGGCAGTAAAAAGTGCCAATTAAGCTGCGGGCTGATTTCGCTTCGGATTTTGGATCGACAATGCGAAATTGTTTTGAGGTGAGTAACTGTGAACCATCGCGAGACAGACACATTTTGATGAAACGGAAAATTCGCATAGTGATGGCCAAACCGGGACTCGACGGTCACGATCGAGGGATAAAGGTACTGGCTCGGGCATACCGCGACGCCGGGATGGAAGTGATTTATCTTGGCCTTCGGCAGACACCGGAAATGATCGTAAGCGCCGCACTGCAGGAAGATGCCGACGTTATCGCACTTTCCATCTTGTCGGGGGCACATATGACCATTTTCCCGCGAGTACGAGAATTAATGACTGATAGTGAGATGGACGATGTGTTGCTTACAGGCGGTGGTATCATCCCGGAGAAGGATATGGCGTCGCTATCCAAGCAGGGGATGGGTAAACTGTTCGGACCGGGGACACCTATTCAGGAGACTGTTGATTACATCAATCATTGGGTGATGACAAACCGATGGAAGGAGTGAATCTGAATTGGACCTGACGAATCTGAGGGAATTGGAAGAATATTTTGCTGATAATTTTGACACCATGCTATTTCCGGTTTTGTCGGAGCACTATCTTGTAGCGGGTGACTTGGAGAGAGCGGAGCGTGTCTGCGACATCGGCCTCCGCCATAACA
>CEUZ01095034.1_pt1 | contig 70992 bp, 70 predicted proteins | sample 361511 | NCBI WGS metagenome assembly CEUZ01 (sample SAMEA2622822, study PRJEB7988) | marine metagenome | biome: marine biome (ENVO:00000447); feature: surface water layer (ENVO:00002042); material: "saline water (ENVO:00002010), including plankton (ENVO:xxxxxxxx)" | depth 5 m
TATCATATACGTCATGTGCACTGTAATGTTTATGCGGTTCTGAACAAAATAGTTCTAGAATTGATTTTCTTTGATTGGTAACTTTTAGCCCTACATCTTTCAGTGATGGTTTATTATCTTCAATCTTTTTTTTATTAGTACTCATAATTAACTTAATAACCTAAATATTAGATGATTTCAAGATGATTTTCTTTTATTTGATAAAATTAAATTTCTACGTGTTTTGGGGCTGAGCTTTATAGGATTGTAGATTTCTAGTCTATCATGATTCTGTAAAATATAGTCATCTCTAACAATGTTACCAAATATCCCAAATTTATGTTTAGAAATAGATATTTTCTTTAAAACATCTGATACTTCTTTATATTTAAAGAATTTTTTTATACTTACCCCCTTTTCTATTTTAAATAATAAACTTATTTTTAATTTTGGATTATCATTTATATAAATTAAATTTATTGAAATTATTTTATTTCTCATATTTGTATCTAAAGGCTTCTTTGATAAAAGATTGAAGTATAGATGACATTATCAATGAAAAAACAGGGTGGATAGAATACTCAATAGTTTTGTTACTAAACTCATATTCTAAATAAAGTTTTACTAAAGTATTATGTTTATCAATTTCTTCAAAATCCCAATACCCATATAAATGACTAAATGGACCATCATTAAGCGTCATTGTGATTTTTTTATTTTTAATTATTTTATTGTTAGTTGAAAATTTCCAATCCAATAAATTTTTTTTTATTTCTATTTCAGCGATCATCTGTTGCTTTGTTTGAGACATAATTTGGGAATCTTTACACCATGGTAAAAAATTTTTATAATTTTCTATATTATTAATTAAATTGAATATTAATGGTAACTCAATATTTATTTCTTCTTTTTTTTTTATATAATTCATAAGATTACATAAAACCATTTGCAAAAATTATCATGACCGATATAGGCGCTACATACCTAATTAATATATACCACACGCTATATAGTGTTTGAGGAATATCTAATTCTTCTATAGAAACATTCTTTTTTACTATAAACCCTATAAAAACTGCCATAAGAAACCCACCTAAGGGTAATAAAACTTTAGATGTTAAAAAATCTATTAAATCAAAAAATGTCAGATCAAATATTGTGACATCAGACATATAATTAAACGACCAAATTGTACCAACACCGACGGCCCATGTAATAAGTCCTATTTTAAGAGCGGCTTCCGAACGAGTATAAGAAAAGTTTTCTATAATCAATGTCACTGCAGGCTCTATTAATGAAATTGATGAAGTAATAGCGGCAAAAAATAACAAAATAAAAAATAACGTTCCTACTATCGATCCACCCGGCATTGACCCAAAAGCAATTGGTAATGTCTGAAATATTAAGCCTGGTCCAGCTGTAGATGGATCTAAGTTATAAGTAAAAACAATCGGAAAAATTATTATTCCGGCTAATATAGCAACCAATGTATCAGCAAAAGCAACAATTGAAGTTACTTCAGCAATTGATGAATGATTAGATAGATACGATCCATAAATCATAACAGCACCCATACCAATGCTTAATGAAAAAAAAGCCATTCCCATTGCGCTTAGTATAATACCTGCATCTATTTTATTTATATCAGGTATGAAAAGATATTTCATACCGTCATGAAAACCACTTAATTGAATAGAATAAATAACTAAAAGAATTAAAATAATAAATAATCCTGGTATTAAAAATTTTACTGCTTTTTCTAGGCCTCCTTTAACACCCTTAGCTACTATGTAACAAGTTAAAAACATAAAAATTGTATGCCATGCTAATAATCTCTCTGCATCTCCGACAAAATTATTAAAAAGACTCTTTGAACCATCAAGAGTAATTCCAACAAAAGCTCCTGATATTGACTGAAATACATAAGACATGGTCCAGCCCGCAATAACACTGTAGAATGAAAGAATTAATATTCCCGAAATAACACCCATCCATCCAATTATTTCCCAATTGGTATAATCATCTAAATTAGAGTGGTGATATTTTTTTTTCTTTATTCTTTGTAGCTCATGATCGATTTCAATAAACTCAAATCCACTAGATTCTTTTGCTAAATATCGAAGACTATTGACTGGGTTCTGTTTACCTCTTCTCCCTATCATAACTTCTGCAATCATAATAGGTAATGCAATGAGTACAACGCTTAATATATAAATCAGAACAAATGCACCCCCGCCATTTTCACTAGTCATCCATGGGAATTTCCATATATTACCAAGACCTACAGCTGAGCCAGTCGCTGCAAAAATAAACATAATCTTTGATGACCATTGACCATGTATAGATTGTCTTTCTTTGGTAATTATGAGGGTTCTCCTCTTTTTAATTTATAAATGTTATTATTGAATATTATACATATTTTAAATTTAATGAATATACTATGCAGTAATAAAAAGTCAACCTACAGATATACTATTTTAAAAAAAATAGAAGCAGGTCTAGTTCTAGAAGGCTGGGAAGTAAAAAGTTTGAAATCAGGACATGGTCAAATTTCTGAAAGCTATGTATCGATTAAAGATAATGAGGCTTTTTTAATAAATTCACATATTAAAGTTATACAAACAGTTAGTGAAAACAAAGTTACTAATTCTACAAGATCAAGAAAATTACTATTAAATAAAAAAGAATTAAATTCGTTGATCGGAGAAATTAAATTAAATGGGTATACACTGATTCCTATTAAAGTCTATACTAAAAAGGCATTAATAAAAATTGAGATTGCAGTTGCTAAGGGTAAAAAAACATATGATAAGAGAGCAGATATTAAGAAGAGAGAATGGGATCGTCAAAAAAGTAGGATTCTTAAAAAAAATTCCTAATTTGCAGTTTTAAAATAATCATCATGCGCATTATTGTCTTCATCTGAAGTAGTTATGACCTTGGCATGTCTTGATGAACTAATATTGATATTTTGTTTACTTATTTTTACTCCGGAAGCTAGATTGGCAATATCTGTTTGACCCATAGTCATTTTTAAATATACATCGGCTAATAGTCTAGCATCTAGCAAGGCTCCATGTAGATCACGATTTGAATTATCTACATTATACCTCTCACATAACGCATCTAATGTATTACGCTTACCTGGTGATATTGTCCGAGCCATTTTAAGAGTATCATGTATCTTCCTATTTTTTGGATCAATAGAATCAGTACTTCTACCTAATTGAGATAATTCACTTTTTAAAAAAGCTATATCAAATGGTGCATTATGAATTACAAGTGGGGAATTAGAAATATAATTTAAAAAATCATCCGCAATTTTATCAAAAACTGGTTTGTCTTTCAAAAATTCATTTGTTATGCCATGAACTTTAATTGCATCATCATCTATAACTCTATTAGGTAAAATATATGTATGAAATATATTTTCAGTAATTTTTCTATCAATAATTTCAACACAACCTATTTCTATTATTTTATGTCCGTCATCTGGGTTTAACCCAGTAGTCTCTGTATCAATAATAATTTGTCTCATAAAATTTCTGTTGCCTCCTTTGCCAACATATCTGCCATGTCGTTATATTTTGACTCCTCATTAGTCACGCTTTGATGTGCTTTAACCCATTTCCAATGTATATTACATTTATTATTTAAATTATCTAATTCCTCCCATAAATCTCTATTTTTAACTGGTTTTTTTGTTGATGTAATCCAATTTGTTTTTTTCCAATTATGAATCCATTCTGTTATACCATCTTTGACATATTTGGAGTCTGTAAAAAGAGTTATTTCAGAATTTTCTAAAGAACTTTTAATTCCTTCAATAGCTGCTTTTAGCTCCATTCTATTATTAGTAGTATTATTTTCATGGCCCTTAATTTTTTTTATGGTATCATTCTCAATAATTATAACCCCCCATCCACCAGCTCCAGGGTTGCCGCTACATGCTCCATCGGTAAAAAGTTTAATTTTTTTCATTTAACTCTATTTAAACCTTTTTTAGCAAAAGGAGAAACAATATACTTTTCATTAAATTTTATTTTCTGAGTTGTAAATGGAATAACTTTTTTATTAAAAACTAAAAAATAATTTCCACCAAAATTATTTAATAGTAACTTCTGAAGAAATTTTAAATATTCAAAAAACTTATCTAGATTTTTATGAAAAAAAGGTATGAAATTTACAGTCTCTTTATATTTGCATTCATAATTCAATAACTTAAACCATTCATTAACCGCATAAATGGAATGATATTTTAAGTTCCATGGCGTTACTTTTTTCATAAAAGGTTTAAGTAATCCCCAAATACTAGATTTGTTAAAACCTATTATAATAATTTTTGCATCATCAGTTGCGATTCTATCAAGTTCTCTTACAAGGTCATATGGATTAGAAACATAGTCTAAAGTATGAACAATTATAATCAAGTCATGAGATTTATCTCCAAAAGGCATTTTTTGTTGATTCTCTATATGGCTAGAGAGATTAAAATTATCAAAAAATATAAAACTCTGATGACTCTTAAATTGGAATTTCTTGCTAAATTCAGATAGTCCTAAATATAAAACGTTATTGCCGACAGTATAATCTTTAAGATTATGTATTTCATCTAATATCGACTTTTTAAAACCAGAACCAGGAGCCTTTTTATACCATTTCTCTAGTTCTGTATAGTTTGAAATCTCTCTTTGCATAGGAATGTTAATATTAATTTAACAACTTTATTATTAGAAAACTAGAACGTAGTTTGATAAAATAAAACTGTTCATCTGTCATGAGATATACCTTAATTATATTATGTGTCTTCATTATTACAAGCTGTTCACAGCCTGTTGGATACAATAAGCATCAAATATTTGATAATTACTCAACTTTTTCATGTAACAGTTCAGGTTTATCTAACAATTCCTATCAAAATATTTGGAACAAGCTGAAAGATGGATTTTGTTTGGAATCTACTTACTCTGCGAGAATAGAAAAAGAAATACGTTGGTTTGTAAACAATAAAAACTTTGTATATAGGTCTATTAAACGATCAGAACCTTATTTGTATCATGTGATCAAGTCTCTGCAAAGGAGAAATATGCCTCTTGAACTAGCATTATTACCGATAGTGGAAAGTGGTTATCAGCCCTATGCGTATTCACGGTCAAAAGCAGCTGGAATATGGCAATTTATTCCTGCTACGGGAAAAGAGTATGGACTTAGAAGAAATTGGTGGTATGACGGTAGAAGAGATATATTAGAATCAACCAGCGCTGCTACACACTTTCTAACTGATATGTACAGGCACTTTAATAAGGATTGGTTGCTGGCTGTAGCATCATATAATACTGGAGCAGGCAAAGTTAGAAAATCTATGAGAAGAGCTAATCAAACATTTGGAAGTCCAAGTTTTTGGGATTTAAATTTACCTAGAGAAACAGAAATATATGTTCCAAAACTCTTAGCACTAAGAGAAATTATCTATAATCCAAAAGCATATGGCTTCAACCTTCCTGAAATACCAAATAAACCACTTACCGCTGTCGTAAAAATAAAACACCCTATAGATTTTTATACATTATCTTTAATAAGTGGGCTCGATGAAGATCTTTTATATAAATTAAACCCAGGTTTTAATACCTGGCTAATATTACCAAGTATGCAAAATAAAATACTCTTACCTGTTAACAAAGTTAAACAGTTTAAAGCTAGGTATAAAAAAATATCCAAGTTTTTATATAATCAAAAATCTCATGTAATTGTTAGAGGTGACACATTATCAAAGATTTCACGCATGTATAATGTGTCAGTGAAGTCTTTAATGAAATATAATAATTTAAAATCAACCATGATCATTGCAGGAAAGAAATTAAAAATACCTATTGATGTGGCAAGAACAGATAAGACTCATATAACAATCAACGACAAAAAATATTTATTATTGAATAAAATTTTCCAATATAAACATACTGTTAAAAGATATGATAATTGGTATCGTATCGCAAAGACTTATGATGTTAGATTAAGTAAACTACTTAAATGGAATAAAGCAAAAAAATCAACAAAACTTAAAGTGGGTGAAAAGATTATTATAAAAATGCAAACACCAATTTTATCAACAACTAAAGATTATAAATTACGTTATGTAGTAGGACAAGGCGATACAACAGCTATGGTATCATCAGGATTTGGTATTAGTCGAAGCAAACTATTAGAATTAAACTCAATAAAAAATTCAAAATACCTCACTGCAGGTAAAAATTTAAAGATTCATATAAAGCAATAATATAATTTATAATTTAGATATGTATCTGTCACCTCTATCACAGATAATGGTTACAATAGTTGCATCACTAACTTGATTTGATATTTTTTTAGCTATAAATATATTTGCTCCAGCAGATGGCCCACAAAACAAACCTTCATGAGAAGACATATGTCTAGCCATGTTTTCTGCATCATTTTGAGTAATGTCAATAATTTGATCAACTATGGCATTTTCAAATATTTTTGGTTGATAACCCTGTTTCCATCTTCGAATTCCGGATATTTTTGATCCATCACTTGGCTGTACACCTATAATTTTTATAGCATCATTTTTTTCTTTCAAAAATCTCGAAACTCCAGTTATTGTTCCAGTTGTTCCCATCGCAGATATAAAATGAGTGATAGATCCATTTGTTTGTTTCCAAATCTCTGGACCAGTTGTGTCGTAATGAGACATATAATTTGATGAATTAGAAAATTGATCTAAAACAAAACCTTTCTTATTACTTTCCATTTTTTTTGCAAGATCCCGAGCGCCTTCCATATCTTGTTCTTTATCTACTAAAATAATTTCAGCACCATATGCTTTCATAGTTTTGATGCGTTCTATGGATGCTGTCTCTGGCATAATAATAATTATTTTATATCCTTTTATAGCTGCTGCCATGGATAATGCAATTCCAGTATTACCACTTGTTGCCTCAACTAATGTATCACCTTTTTTAATTAAACCTTTTTTTTCTGCATCACTAATCATTCTTAATGCAGGTCTATCTTTAACAGATCCACCAGGATTGTTACCTTCTAGTTTTGCAAAAATATTATTTTGATTATCGGATGATATTTTTAAAAGAGGTGTATTACCAATTAATTGTTCTATATTATGAAATTTCATTTGATTCTAAAATGACTATTGCTGCAGTAGTTTTATCGATATCTGTAATCGAAATATGTGCATTTTTTATATTTAAATCATTTAAAAACTGAACATATTTCTTATTTGGCTTGAAAATTGGTTTTCCAAAAGCATCATGAGATATGTTTAAAACTGAAGGAGACAAGCCTTTTCTGAATAATCCTGTTCCGGCAGCTTTTGAAAACGCTTCTTTAGTTGCAAAATGCTTTGCCAGATAATTAATTTTTAATCGGGCACGTAAATATTCAGTATACTCATCATCAGATAGAATTTTTTTTGCAAAGTTATCTGAATATTTGTTATGAATCTTTCGTATTCTGTTATTATCAACTAAATCTATGCCAATTCCTCTAATCATTATTCTCTTATTATACTTATCATTTCTTTGATTGCATCCTTTAAACCAATGAACACTGATCTAGCAATAATAGCATGGCCAATGTTTAATTCTTCTATGGCTTGGATATCACAAATAGATCTAACATTTTTGATATTTAACCCATGACCGGCATTTACACATAATCCTTTGTTTGATGCAAAACAAGCTACTTCATTTAATTTCATAAGTTCATCAGCTGGATTAATAGAATTTGCATATGTTCCAGTATGAAGTTCAATAATTTTTGCATTGCATTCGATAGCTTTTTCAATTTGTTGAATATCTGGATCTATAAAAATAGATGTTTTTATATTATTCTCTTTGAATTTATTGATTGTTTTTTTCAAAAAGTTAATCTTTGATGTAGTCATTCCCTGTAAATCTAACCCTCCCTCTGTAGTAACTTCTTCTCTTTTTTCTGGTACTAAGCAACAAGAATTAGGTTGATTTTCCAAAGCAATTGAAACCATTTCTTCTGTCAAAGCTATTTCTAGGTTTAAAATCTTTGCTTTAGATCTAATTTTTTTTACATCTATGTCTTGAATATGTCTTCTATCCTCTCTTAAATGAATAGTAATTTGATCTGCTCCAGCTTTCTCTGCAATGTCTACAGCTTCTAGCAAATCAGGGTAGTCAGTATTTCGTGATTTTTTAATAAAAGCAAGATGATCGATATTGATCCCTAATTTTATATATTTATCATTCATTAAGTTTCAGCTTATAAACTTTTTTAATTACTTTAATTAAATTAAGAAATTTCTGATCACATATCTCTTTTCCAAGAAGTATATTAAATAATTCTTGGCTGTCAAAATCTATTAATTCTAAAAATAAATCCTTTTCTTTGTAAGATAAATTATCATATTCAGTTTCAACAAAATAGGTTAATAAGATATCAAGTTCTCTTAATCCTTTTCTGCATCTCCATTTTATCTTTGAAATCTGCATTATTAATGCTCCTATATCTAAAGCATTTTTTTGATTTCAGCTATAGCTTTAGCAGGGTTCAGAGATTTTGGACATGTTTTGGTGCAATTCATGATTGTATGACATCTAAATAATTTAAATTTATCAGCTAAATCAGAAAGCCTTTCATTCTTCGCTTGATCTCTGCTATCAATTATCCATCTATATGCATGCAATAGTGATGCTGGTCCTAAATATTTATCAGAGTTCCACCAATAGCTAGGACAACTAGTTGAACAACAAGCACATAAAACACAGTCAATTAATCCATCTAATTTACTTCTATCTTCTTGGGATTGCTTGTATTCTCTTTTTGGTTTGTCATCATTTAACAACCAAGGTTTAATTGATTCATATTGTTTATAAAAATTCTTCATATCAGGAACTAAATCTTTAATGACTGGTAAATGTGGCAGAGGATAAATTTTTAATTTATTTTCATCACTTATATTTGTAATACAAGCTAGTGTATTTGTTCCATTAATATTCATAGAACATGATCCACATATGCCTTCTCTACAAGAGCGTCTAAATGTTAGTGTCGAATCAACTTTATTTTTAATATAAATCAAAACATCTAAAGCCATTGGTCCTAAATTGTCTTTATTTAAAATATATGTATCAATACACGGGTTTGACTTTTTATCAGGATTATACCTATATATATCTACTCGTAATTTATTGTTGCCAGGGCTATTATCAGTAAATGTTTTGCCCTGCATAACAATAGAGTTCTTGGGTAATGTAAATTGTGCCATATTCTAATATGTCCTCGCTTTCAAGGGTATGGTATCAACATCAGAAGTTAATGTATCTAGTTTTACGGGTTTATAATCAAATTTTTCATTACCATTGTCATCAATCCAAACAAGTGTGTGTTTTAGCCAATTCTTATCATCTCTCTCAGGATAGTCATCTCTTGCATGACTGCCTCTACTTTCTTTCCTATTATGAGCAGAATAAAGTGTAGCTAGTGATTGATATAATAAATTGTTTAATTCTAAAGATTCAACCAAATCTGTATTCCATATTAAGGATTTATCAGTAATTGAAATATTTTTAAATGATTTAAAAACATCTAGCATAATATTTATTCCATTTTGTAATGTGCTTTCATCTCGATAAACAGGTGCAAACCTTTGCATAGTTCTTTGCATCTTTTCTCTTAATTCGGCTGTAGATATATCACCAGAATAGTTTCTAATATCATCAAATTTACCTATTATATTATCGAGTACATTATCATTAATAGCAGGGTGAATATATTTTTTATTTTTTAATATTTCAGATGCTCTATCTGCCGCCGATCTTCCAAATACAATTAAATCTAATAATGAATTAGAACCTAACCTATTAGCACCATGAACTGACACACAAGCACATTCACCAATTGCCATTAAACCTTCTACCGAAGAACTATTATTATTGTTATAAAGAATTTCCGTATTATAATTTGTTGGAATACCACCCATATTATAATGAACAGTTGGTATTACAGGTATAGGAGATTTTGTGGCATCAATTCCTGCAAATATCTTTGCTGTTTCAACTATACCAGGTAATTTTTCGTGAACTAATTTAGAGTCTAAATGCTCAAGATGTAAGTGAACATGATCCTTTTCCTTTCCTATCCCCTTGCCTTTATTAACTTCAATCTGAATCGCTCGACTAACAACATCTCTTGAAGCTAGATCTTTTGCGTTTGGAGCGTACTTAGGCATAAATCTCTCACCATCTGAGTTGGTTAAATATCCTCCCTCGCCTCTAGCTCCTTCAGTAATTAAGCAACCTGCGCCATAAATTCCTGTTGGATGAAATTGAACAAATTCCATATCCTGTAATGGTAAATTAGCACGTAATATCATAGCATTACCATCACCAGTACAAGTGTGGGCTGATGTCGATGAAAGATAAGCTCTGCCGTATCCACCAGTTGCCAAAATAACTATATGAGATTGAAAAAAATGTAACCTACCATCTTCTAAACACCAAGTCATAACGCCAACACATTTATCTTCATGAAAAACTAAATCTATAACAAAATATTCAATAAAAAAATCAACATTATTTTTTAATGCCTGAGTGTATAAAGTATGTAAGATTGCATGGCCTGTTCTGTCAGCAGCAGCACATGTTCTTTGAGCTATTCCCTTTCCGAAGTTTGTAGTCATACCTCCAAAAGGTCTTTGGTAGATTGTACCTTCTTCTGTCCTAGAAAATGGAACACCAAAATGTTCAAGTTCTATAATTGAATCAACTGCATTTTTGCACATATATTCTATTGAATCTTGATCACCAAGCCAATCAGAACCTTTGACAGTATCATACATATGCCATCTCCAGTCATCTTCACCCATATTTCCTAAAGCTCCACTAATACCTCCTTGTGCGGCAACAGTATGACTTCGTGTTGGGAATACTTTCGAAATACATGCCACAGAATGGTTTGAAAGACCCATAGCAGCTCTCAAACCTGAACCACCAGCTCCAATAATAATTACATCGTGTTGATGTTTTTGAATTTCATACGCCGTCATTAGTAACTACCTCTAATAATGAACATTATAAGTAATGTAGAAATAAACATTATCAAATGTAATATCTTAGAAATATTAATAATAAATTTTTGCCATATAATGTTGTGAATATAATCTTCAATAATCACCTCAATACCCATCGAACTATGTATATATAAGATAAATGTAGAAATAAAAACCATTATAAATCCAGTTGTAGATGCTATATCTTTTAAAATTTCTGTGTATGCTGTTTGTCCAATGTTCAACATATAATTTAAAAAAATTATTACCAGTGGAACTAATAGTAGTGCCGTTATTCGCTGAATTCTCCAATGTGTGACAGCCATAAACTAAAAACCTTCAAATAAAAATACATAAAAGTAAGTTGAGAAGATTGAAAAAAGTATTACTAAATATCCAGAGTAATAACTTTGTCTCAAACTTAAACCTATTCCCATATCCCAGAATAAATGTCTTATACCATTAGCAAAATGATAAAAAAGTACAAAAATAAAGGAAACCAGAATAAACTTTATAAAAATATGGTTAAAAAATATTTTGAGTTCTAAAAAATACGATTCACCCAGATAAATAAAAAATAATGTAATTGGGATCATAGCTGAAAACAAGGATAATAAAACACCAGTTATTCTATGGCTAATTGACAGAACTGACGTTAATTGCGGTTTATATATTTGTAAATGTGGCGACAGAGGTCTTTTTGTAATAGTCATATAAAATCCTTTTCTTAAAAATCAATGCAACGTCCATTCTTTTCCCAATCTCCATAACGAGTTGGATCTAATCCCTCGGTTCTTCCACCAATTTCCTTTAATATCTTAAATTTTTTATTTTTTTTATGTTTTCGTGATTTATTGGGATGGTCCATATTTTTTCTCCACAGCCATTATATTCAAAAATATATTAAATAAATAGTAATTTATATTAGTATATACTTATTTTGTATTATAATTACTTTTATACATGTAAGAATAATTATTTATAGATATATCTCTATTAAATATATATATATCAATAGTTTATAGCAAATTAATAGAAATGTTACTAAAAAATATAACTGAAAAACTGGGTGGAATTTCACAAGATACTGAATCTTGTTGTATTCGAATACAAGGTAATGATAGTGAAAACTTTCTTCAAGGGCAACTTACCAATGATATTACTTTGACAAATCAAAATAAATTCCAGATATCTTCATTTTTAACAACACAAGGCAAAGTAATTTCTACTTTAAGAATTATTAGAGATCAGGACAACTCATTTATTGTTATATTAAATAAGGATTTAGCAGAATATTTTATAGAAAAAATATCTAAATATATTCTTATGTCAAAGGTTAATATAGAAATAGAATCATCATATAAAGTATTTTGCTATATAGAGAAACAAATAATTAATAATTTAGACATATTAAAGAAACAATCAATTAAATATATTGAAGAACAAGATGAGTATTTTAAATCTATAATTTTTATTAGTAAAAATAAAGATTTACTAAATAATGTTAAAGATAATAGTATTAGTCCAAATAATTTATTAAAGATTAAAGATATAGTAACTAATTTTTCACGGATAAATATAAATAACAAAGAAAAATATATACCACAAGTATTGTACTTAGATGAATTAAATGGAATTAACTTTAAAAAAGGTTGTTATACAGGGCAAGAAGTTGTTGCCAGAACTCATTATTTAGGAAAGGTAAAAAAAAGAATATTCCCGGTGTATATAAAAACAATAAACCAAATATTAAATAAAAGAATTTCGAATATCAATGATGAAGTTGTAGGTGAGATATATTGTAATGATATTATATTAAATAATTTAAGTTTGGCTTTAGGGATAATACAAATCGATAAATGTAATGAAAAGTTATTTGTAGATAAAGATGAACTTTTTATCATGCAACCTAATTCATAATATCTTTAATAATATCTCTCTCTTTTATTAATTCTAATTCAGAATTTTTAATCTGTGATGCAGAAAAATCATTTAATGTTAAATCATCAACAATATGCATTTTTCCATCTTGAATTTGTGTAGGAAATGAAAAAAATATATCCTTAACAACATTAAAATGACCCTTAGATAGTGTACCAATTGATTCCCAATCAGAAGAATTATTTATTATCATATTAACATGATCATAAATCGCGGATGCAGCAGATGCTGCGCTAGATTTACCTCTATGTTCTATTATTTCAGCTCCCCTATTTTGGACCCTTGGTATAAAATCATTTAACACCCATTCGTTATCAACTAAATCACTTGCTAATACATCATTTACATGTGAATGATATATATTTGGATATTGTGTGGTCGAATGATTACCCCATACTACTAAATTTGATATAGAGGTAATGGGAGATTTAACTTTGTTAGATAATATATTTTTTGCTCTATTTTGATCCAATCTCATCAATGATGTAATATTTTCATCGGGTATATTCGGCGTGAAGTGATTAACTATAAGGGCGTTAGTATTAGCAGGATTTCCTACTACAATAATTATTGTAGATTTCTTTGCATTTGTATTTATAATCTTGGCTTGATCTTTAAAAATACTAGCATTATCAAGTAACAAATCTGACCTTTGCATACCTTTAGAACGTGGTTTTGCTCCTGCCATTATAATTAAATCACTATCTGCGAATGCTTCATTAGCATTATCTGTTGTTATGATCGTCTCAAGATTAGGAAAGGCACAGTCTTCAATTTCATATTTTATGCCTTGCAAGGCAGGCATAAATTGCGTTATATCAAATAATTTCAATACAATTTTGTCTTCAACAGAATACACGGAAGTAGATAATAGTCTAAATATCAACGAATAAGATATATTGCCTGCCGCACCTGTTATAGTTATTATTTTTTTCATCTTTTTAAAGAATTTAAATCATCTATTGTATTAATACTTACTGATTTATTTATAGGTAACAATATACAATGAATCGGGATATTATTCCAAATGTATCTTAATTGTTCAAGTTTCTCATTATTTTCATAGTTTGATCTTTCTAACTCACTATATTTTTTTAATGCATTAATCTTATAACCATATATACCAATATGTGTGTAAAAGTTATTAGAAGAACTAAACGGAGATTTTTGTCTAGTAAAATATAATGCGTTATTTTTATTATCTACTATAGCTTTAACGATATTAGGGTTGTTATAATTTTTTTTATTTGAATCTTTGTAAATTAAAGTTGCAACGCTGTGGGATGATTTTTTTGACAAATAATTAATTAATTTTTCAACACCACTTAAAGAGAAATTATATTCATCAGCCTGAATATTAATAATTATATCAGTAGTATTAAATTTTTTAATTTTAGTAAAATATCCAATTCTATGTGTTCCATTGTCAAATTTTCGTGAAGAATACCAACATTCAATATCTAGAGAGTGAACAAGATTTTTTACTTCATTATTATCGGTAGCAACTATTAAGTTCGTATATTTTAATTTTTTTGCTCTATTTACAATATGTTCTAATAATGTGATATTACCAATTCTTCGCATTATTTTTCTTGGTAATCTTGATGAATTTAATCTGGCAGGAATAATTATTTTAATACTCATGTTATTTTATTACTTTCTCTATTTTTGTTTTTAATAAATCAATAAATTTTTGATTAGGTATAATATTATTTGATAATACATAATATTGATTATCAGATAATTCTGATAATTTAACATAATCTTTCATAGTTGTAATTACCGGATTATCATTATCAAATTGTATATCTTCTAAAGTATACCTATAATGGTCAGGAAATTTACTATGCAAGACATAAAAATTATTCTGCTCTAGAAATTTTATAATATTTTTTGAATCAGCAATGGTAGTAAGTAAGTTTACCTTATTAGTATTTAAATCATTAAGAGATAATTTTTTATCAGTGTATGAGTTCCAAAGTGTGAAATCATATTTAAAAAAATATTCGGATCTTTTTTTACTATCAATATTAAATGATACATTTATACGATCCTGATTCATTTCTAAAAAGGAACCATTATAAAAATCTCTAAAAGGACCTGAAGGTAATATTAAATTCATTACTTTTGAATAATCTTTTGAATTTGTCTCTATAACTAAATTTGAATATAGATGATAATGCTGCAATCCATCATCATGAATTATTACTTCACAATTATTTTGATGGTCTAAAATTTTAGTGGCAGCTACCCTATTTCCACCACTAATAATGGTAGCGAATTTAGACAAACATTTATATAATTCTATAGCCTCATCTCCAACATCATTAGTAGTTGAATCTTTGTTGACTAACGTAGGTACTTTTGCATTTGAATTATAACCAGAGGAAACTATACCTATTTTAACTTTATGTTTGTCATGAAGATATTTTGCCAGCCATATTGTAATTGGTGTTTTACCATTACCCCCTATAGATCTATTTCCAATGACTATTACTGGCAATTTAGAATAATACTTGTTAAAAACTCTATATTTATAAAGTAACTTTATAATAACAACTAAAATATAATATAAAATTGAGATTGGTATTAGAATAATTAACAAAAATTTATATCGATTATGAAACCACAATCCATTTAACAGGTTATTTATATACAAGAACATAATTATTTATGTGATTGGAAATTGTAATTTATGGAGATTGCTGTAGATACCTTGTTTTTTGAGTAAGTCACTATGTTTTCCTCGTTCTACTATTTTACCACCTTCAAGAACTAATATCGCATCAGCATTCTCAATTGTTGATAATCTGTGAGCAATAACTATTGTTGTTCTATTTTTTAATAATTCATTCAAAGCTAATTGTATAGATTTCTCGGACTCTGAATCCAATGAACTTGTTGCTTCATCTAATAAAAGTATTGGTGCTTCTTTCAATATTGCTCTTGCGATTGCAATTCTTTGACGTTGACCACCAGATAATAAGACACCATTATCTCCAACAATAGTCTCGTAACCTTCTGTAAATTTTTCAATAAATTCAATTGCGTTTGCACTTTTAGCGGCAAAATATACTTGTTCCATAGATTTTGACTCCAAAGAGCCATAAGCAATATTGTTACGTATTGAATCATTAAAAAGAGTTAGATCTTGACCTACATATGCAATTAGATGTCGCAAATCTTGCAATGTATAATTTGTAATATTATTTTTATCTAATAAGATTTCGCCAGAATCTAAATCATAAAACCTAGGAATTAAATTCATTAGCGTAGATTTTCCACTTCCAGATTTTCCGACAATTGCCACAGTTTGCCCTTTTTTTATTTCAAATGTAATATTCTTTAGTATCGTTTTATTAGTTTTATAACTAAAAGTTATATTTTTAAAATTTATAGTTGAGAAATTCTCAATATCCTTATTGATGTATGATTTGCTTTTCTCTCTTATTTTATCTTTTTCAGAAGGCGAATCAATCAAATTGAAAATAGATTCACTTGCAGCTATTCCTCTTTGTAAAACCACATTAATCTCAGCCAATCTTTTTAATGGAGCAAACATTAATATCATTGCGGTAATAAATGACATAAATGTACCAACACTAATTGCTTCTAAGAACTGATCTGTTGTGACAATATATATTACACCTGATAAAAATAACGCAACAACAAATTGAACTGATGGAATACTAATACCTTGAATTAATGCTAGTTTCATATGTTTGGAGCGGTTATTTTCATTTACATTCTCAAATGATTTTGTTTCGCTTTTCTCACCCCCAAATATTTTAACAACTCTATGTCCTTCTATCAGTTCTTCTACAACATTAGTTATAAATCCCATAGATTTTTGTATATCTCTACTCACATCCCTAAATTTTGAACTCATAACTTTAACAAAAATAGCGATTATGGGGCCAATTATTAATAACCCTAATGATAAATAAAAACTATGATAAAACATTAAACCCAAAAGGCCTAGTACGGTCAAACCATCTCTAACTAAAACAGTTAATGCTTTAGTAGCAGCTTCCGCAACTTGTTCTGTATCATAAGTAAGTTTTGATATTAATTCGCCTGATGATGAAAAATCATAAGTGCTTGTTGGTGTATGAACTAATTTATTAAACATTTCTCTTCTGATATTTTTTATAACATTTCTTCCAACCCATGCCATACCATATGTGGATGTAAAACCAGCTATGCTTCTAACTAAAAAAAGTAAAATTAAAAATAAAGGAAACATTCTTATCGTTTCAGGATCTTTTTCTACAAAACTTCCATCAAGTAGAGGTTTTATCATTGCGGCAAATGCAGTATCGGTAACAGCAAACATCGCCATAGCTAATATAGCAATGAAAAATATAACTTTATACTCCAATGTATAGCCTAAAAGTCGTTTATATATGTGAGAACCTTTTTTAGATGAATAACTTTCTTGCATGATTTATTTAACAATAATATCAAAGAAATGTAGTATTATACGATAATAATACATTTACAAGTTAAAAATCTATAGTTTGTGATTAGATAGTGAATTAAATGAAGAAGTTCTTTAAGAAATATATGCCCGACAAGGGTGTTGTAAAAGAATATGGGGTGCTTAAATATATAGGTCAACCACTTCTACATAAAGAATTATGGGAATTTAATAGAAAATCTTTTTGTTCTGCTACTGCGATAGGTTTGTTTTGGGGATGGATGCCCATGCCGTTCCAAATGATTCCAGCTGCTTTATGTTCTATATGGTTTAGAGCAAATTTTGCTTTATCTCTTTTAGGGGTCTGGGTATCAAATCCTATCACTATGCCACCAATGATGTATTTTGCATATGTATTTGGAAATATAATTCTTGGTACTAGCCCAGAATATAAGGAATTTACATTAAGCACAGAATGGATTTCAGATTCATTTTCAAATATATGGGAACCATTAATTGTAGGCTGTCTGATAATAGGAATATTTACATCTGTTTTAGGATACATTGTTATGCACATTATCTGGAAAATATATCTATATAACCAACTTCAAAAAAGAAAGAAATAATCTATATCTCAATTTTTCCTGAATCTAAAGTTAGCACAGTATCAAATTTATCTAATATATCACTATCATGTGTTACTAAAAAAAGTGATGTATTATATTTTTTGCAAGTTGATATTAGTAAATTAATTACATCATTAGAATTCTTTTTATCTAAATTACCAGTTGGCTCGTCAGCTAAAACAATATTAGGTTGTGTGATAATCGCCCTAGCAATAGCAACTCTTTGAGCTTCACCTCCAGAAAGAGTATTTACTGGAGAATTAATCTTATTAGAAAGATTTAGTTCTTTTAGAAGTGGATAAACATATTTATTAATATTTTTTTGTTTATCACCTCGTATTAATAGAGGCATAGAAATATTCTCTAGAACATTAAAATCTGGTAATAAATTAAAAAATTGAAATATTATGCCGATGTTTGAATTTCTGTATTTAGTTATGTTTTTATAATCAAATTTAGTAATTTCTTGATGATCAAAAAATACACCACCAGTTGAAGGAATATCTAATCCAGATAAAATGTTTAATAATGTACTTTTTCCACTACCTGAAGGGCCTCGTAACGCAACTATATCGCCTCGCTTGATTATGAGATTAATTTCAGACAATACCATCTGTTTTTCATTTGTGATGAAGTTAGTATAAGATTTACTGATGTTTTTGCATTCTAACATTTAATTTGATGTCCTAAAAACTTTACATGGCAATATATTTGATGCTTTAAGTGCGGGATAAATAGTAGAAATTAAAGATAATAAAAAAGCAATTCCACTAATCCACAATATATCAGAATATTGAATAATTGATGGTACTTGAGATAAATGATATATTTCTGCTGGTAATAAATTGATTTGGAAAAAGCCTTCTATGCTTCTTATTATTATATCTATATTATGTGATAATAATAATCCTAAAATAACACCAAAAATTATTCCTGTAATACCTAATAATAGACCTTGAATTATGAAAATACTTATAACAGTACTTTTATAAGCACCTAAAGTCATAAGAATTGCAATATCTTTTTCTTTATTAACAACCAGCATAAGTAACGATGAAATTATATTAAATGCTGCAACAGCAATAATAAGAGTGAGAATTATAAACATCACTCTTTTTTCATTATGTATGGCTGTAAAAAGACTTACATGCGTCTGCGTCCAATCCTGAACAAGAATATTATTATATTTTTTTGACAAAGCTAAATTAATAGTAGGAGCGGACAACGGATTAAGTAATTTGACTCTAAATGCATCAATTTTTAAATCTTTTCCAATTAAGAGATCTTTAGAAATACTATTTAAATTAATAAATACAAATGCATTGTTATATTCATATAGTCCGATATCATAAATACCCATAACTTTGTAGGTTTTATTTAAATTGAACACTCTATTTGAATTATTAGAATGAATTTGAGAATGTAATTTTACTTTGTCACCAATACTAATTAATAATTTATTTGCTACACCTATTCCTAGAATTATTCCATCTTGATATTTATTAAAATCTTCATATTTGCCTATTATAATATTATCAGCAACCGTACTTACGCTTTTTTCGCTTTCAGGATCTATAGCTCTAAATAATACTGAAGCAGAATTATTCTTTGAGTTAATTAATGCTTCTCTTTGTATGTATGGTGCTACTCCTTCTATATATTCTGATTGGCTTAACTCTTGTATAACGTTGTTAAAATTATTAAAATTATCTTTTTTGTCATATATTGTGATGTGCGATGTAAAACCAAGTATTTTTGATCTTAATTCTTTCTCAAATCCATTCATAACAGACAAAACAGTAATCAATATGGCAACACCTAATATAATACCTAATATTGATATTTTCGATATTACAGAAATGAATCCCGTTTTTTTTTGTGATTTTAATAATCTATAGGCAATAAAAAACTTCATAATAAAACTATATCTAGCATGGATTATAACGATTTTTCAGAGAAAACATATAGTATAAAAGCCATAAAAGTTGTTCAATAAATGAAATATATACTGTAGTATAGGATACTAGACACAGTCTATTTTTAACAAAAATTAGGGAAAATATAATGATATTGAGACTATTAACACTATTATTTATATGTTTTTTTGTTACCTCTGGGGTCAACGCATCTGATAAGTTATATCAAAAAGAGATATATGCTGATGAAAAGACTAAAGAGCCAGTGGAAGAAGAACCAGATTGTGAATAATTAATTAAGGAGGAGATATGAAAAGTAATCTTTTCGGAGTATTAAGTCTCATCGCTTTAGTAGTTACACTGACTGCTAGTCCTATTTTTGCAGGAAAGCCTGTCGGTATCTCTAAAGGTGATGGTCCGTATTCTCTAGAGTTAGGGACATCTGTACGAGCAGGTTCTCACAAATTCACGAGAAACCAAGATAATAAGAATACAGTAAATCCAGCCTTTGCAAAAACATCAAGACCTTGTCCTCCATTTTGCATTCAACCAATGAAGCTAAGACCAGGTATTGAGACAATAGGTGAACAAGAAATAATTCATTATGCAGTTATGGCAAGTAAACGCCAAAAAATGCCTGATGGTTCTGAAATTATGATAATTGATTCTAGAACACCTGATTGGGTTGCAAAAGGCACTATTCCGGGTGCAGTTAATATTCCTTGGACTCATTTAAGTGAGGCAAAGGGTGCTGATCCAATTTCTATAGCAGAAATAATGACAGAAAAATTTGGAGCAAAAGAACAAAATGGCTTGTTTTATTATGATGAAGCCAAAACACTAGTAATGTTCTGTAATGGAATGTGGTGTGGTCAATCTCCAAATAATATAAAAAGCTTATTAAAATATGGATATCCACCACATAAAATTAAATGGTACCGTGGCGGTATGCAGAATTGGGAAATTCTCGGCTTTAATACTGTAAAATAATATAAATAATATTACTATAAAAAGCAGTGCCTTAAGTGCGCTGCTTTTTTTTTGATGAAAAATATAATTATTGAAAAATACAATGATATTAAAATAGGTGGTCTTTATGGATCATCTGCAAGCTTATTTATTACAAATGTATTAGAAAAATATAAAAATATTTTAGTAATTTTAAATAATAATACTGAAATTAATAATTTATCAAAAGAATTAAGATGTTTTGTTAAAGAAGATATAAATATAAATAAATTCTATGACTACGATAAACTACCATATGAAGAAATTGATAATGATATAGAATTATTATCCGAAAGATTAAAAACATATCACAATTTAATAAAAAATTCCTTCAACTTAACACTGAGCTGTTATTCAGCATTATCAAAAAACATACCACCTGAACATGAAATTATAAAATATTTCTCGATAATAGATAAATCAACTAAATATAATAATTTAATAAATATAATAAAACAAATGGATTACAATAGAACTTTTGAAGTTAAAGAAAAAGGGGAATATAGAATACAGGGATCAATAATAGATATATTTTCTTTAATTGAAAATTATCCATATAGAATTGTATATGATAATGATCAAATTATCTCTATTAAGAGAATTGACTTAAATACACAGAAGTCACAACAATCAATAGATTCTTTTATTTTAAGTAATACAAAAGAAATCCAACTTTCAAAAGAAAATCTTACAAATTATAAAAAAAACTGTAAAAAACTCTTTGATACCGACTACGTCAATGATTTAGAGTATGAAAAAGTTATAAATAAAATATACCACCCTAATTTATATAATTTACTTCCACTTTTCTATAAGGAGAAATCTGACATCTTTGACTTAATGAATAAACAAAATTTCACTATTATTACATCAAAACCATTGTTGTCAGAATTTAACAAGTATAGACTATTTTTTGATGAATATTATGAAAAGATTAAATATGAAAAAAATATATTAGAATCTTCGAATATACTCGTTACAGATAAAAAAATTAAAACAGTCATAAATGATTTTAATAAGATTGAAATTACATCTTTAAAAATTCATGAAGATAGAAAATGTTATAATATGAATATTAATAAACTACCTTCAGTAATAATAAATAATACATTTAAAGATCCATTTTCTAATCTAGAGAAGTTTTTACGAAACACAACATACAAGGTTTTATTGTGTATTGGTAGAAAAAGTTTGCAAAATGAATTATTGAAAATTTTAAAAAAATATAATATTGCGTGTAAGTTGATTGACTCATATTATAACTTTAGACAACATCGTGAAAAAATATGCCTACTTAATAAATCAATCAACGAAGGATTTATAGATAATGAGTTAAAATTAGCAGTTATATCTGAAAAAGATATTTTCGGTTATAGATCAATAACTACTCCACATACTTCTACTAGAAGAAACTTATTGGATGATTATATTAACAATATATCATCACTTCAGTTAAATGACGCCATAGTTCATGACAACTACGGAGTTGGCAGATATAAAGGATTAATTAATATGGATATTGAAGGAAGAGTAACAGAATTAATTAAAATAGAATATGCAAATCAAGATACATTATATATACCTGTAACATCAATCAATCTTTTAAAAAGATATGTAGGTCATACTGGATTAAATACACCATTACATAATTTAGGCTCAGACTATTGGACTAAAATTAAGATTAGAGCTAAGAAAAAAATTAATGATATTGCTGTAGAATTATTAGAAACTCAGTCAAAAAGAATGTCAGAAAATGGGTATAAATATCAAATTGATGATAAATATTACCAAAAATTTTGTAGTCAATTTCCATTTATTTACACAGAAGATCAAAATAAAGTAACAAATGAAGTTTTGAATGATATGAATTCAAAAAGACCTATGGATAGATTAATTTGTGGAGATGTTGGGTTTGGTAAAACAGAAATTATTATGAGATCAGCATTTATTTCTACAATTAACAACAAACAAGTTATGATCCTTGTACCTACAACAATACTAGCTGAACAACATTATGAAACATTTAAAGATAGGTTTGCTGAATTTCCAATAAATATTGATAAATTATCTAGACTACAAACTTCATCTTCAAAAAATAATATTTTAGAAAAATTAGCTAATAAACAAATAGATATTATTATTGGTACTCATTCTTTATTAAATAAAAATATTAAATTTGACAATTTAGGTTTATTAATAATAGATGAAGAACATAAATTTGGTGTGGCTGCAAAAGAAAAAATTAAAAATTTAAAAAAGAGTATTGATGTAATAGCATTGAGTGCAACACCAATCCCGAGAACATTAAATACCGCATTATCTCAAATTAAAGATTTAAGTATCATTAATTCTCCACCAACAGGTAGAAAATCCATAGACACAAAAATATTAGAATGGGATGAAGTAATTATATCTGATGCAATACAAAGAGAAATACAAAGAGGCGGACAAATATATTATGTACATAATGATATAAAAAGTATGCAATCAGAAGTTGATAAAATAAAAAACATAAATAAAAAAATAAAAATAGGTATAATTCATGGACAATTAAAACCTAATCTTATTGAAAAAGAAATGAAAAATTTTCTAAAACAAAAATATGATGTTTTAATTTGTACAAGTATTATAGAGAGTGGGTTAGATATACCTAATGTTAATACAATAATTATAAATGATGTTGTAAAATTTGGACTTTCTCAATTACATCAAATTAGAGGAAGAGTTGGAAGAACATCAAAACAAGCTTATGCCTATTTCATTATAAAAGATAAATTAAAAATAACTAAAAATGCAATAAAACGACTAGAAGCTATTGATTCTATTCAAAGTTTAGGAGGTGGATTAGAATTAGCTACTCATGATTTAGAAATAAGAGGTGCAGGAGAAATTTTAGGTGAAGAACAAAGCGGTCAAATTTATGAAATTGGTTATGCAATGTATACGGAAATGTTATCAAAATCAATTGAGTTTTTAAAAGATGGAAAAAATGAAGAAATTGGTAATGAAGTAGAAATTGATACTAATTTCTCTGCACTTATCCCTCAAGACTATATTAATGATGTATACACAAGATTAACTTATTATAAAAGAATATCAATGTGTAAAGATAAAAATTCACTAATTAATATGAAAGATGAACTAATTGATAGATTTGGACTAATGCCACAATATCTTGAAAATCTATTTTTAATAACGGAATTGAAAATAAAGATTTTCAATATTAAAATTAAATTAATCAAAATGAATGATAATAATACAATATTTGAATTCAATAATTCAACAGATATAAATTTAAAAAAGATATTATCGATATATGATAATTCTAATCTTAAAATTTATACTAATAATAGAATAAAATACACTAAAGATTTTAAAAACCCAGAAGAACACTGTAAATTTGTTGAAAGTTTTATAAATTCTCTAGAGTGATTATTTATTAATATCTTGCTTCCAATCTATAGTTGTAGTTGGGAAAGCTATTGAAGCATCATTTTGATTAATAATTTCTGAAATTTTATAGAGTATGTCTTCCTTAATTCTGAGAAAATCTCTCCATTCTTTCGTAATTGTAAATGCATAAACAAAAAAATCACATGAAGACGCTGAAAAGCTTTTAAAATATACTAACGGTTTATTTTCTTGATCAATATCTTTATGATGAGATAAATATAATCTTACTTCATCAACAATTTTTGGTATTTTATCAATGTCATCGTATCTTAATCCTATAATTTCATTTATTCTTCTATTAGTCATTCTAGTAGCATTTTCTACAATGATGCTAGAAAAGGCAGAATTTGGAATATAAAGTACATTTTTAGAAAATGTTCTTACAACTGTTAACCTCCAACCAATTTTTTCAACTATACCCTCAATATTTCTGTCAGGTGATTTTATAAATTCACCAACCCTAAAAGGCCTATCAAAAAATATCATTAAACCTCCAAAAAAGTTAGATAATAAATCTTTAGCAGCAAGTCCTACAACCAAACCACCTACACCACCAAAGGCAAGTATTCCAGTAACGCTTAAACCGAATTCTTGCATAACAATTAATATTGTTATAACAATTACAATTATTTTAAAAATTCTTAGTGTAATTTCATATGTTTGAGAAATTATTTTAGGATCATCATCATCTTTTAAATTTTTTAAGTAAGATTTAGATGATTGATAGTTATCAAGAATTCTTACTAAAATCCATGAAATAATTAATATGAATAATATATAAAAGATTTGGGATAAAGAAATAGCAAACAAATAATTATAGTTTTGTTGTAGTATATGATAAATAAGTATTAATCCAGAAATGAGTATTAAGTAAGTAGTTGGTTTCTTAATAGAATCAAATATTATGTCATCTAAATCTGTTGCTGTTTTTTTAGATATTCCAGTTAAAAAAAGTATAATTTGATTCTTTAGAAATAATAAAATAATAAGCGAGCTTATAATTATTATTATTTGTAATAAAATTTTTTCTCCAACAATGTTATTTAGAACATCAATCATTAATTTAGGATTAAAATATGTTTCTTCTTATTATTATAAATATTTTCATAGTAATCAATTACTTCTTCTGTTAAATAATTCTCTTCAAAATAATCATATGACTTATTGGACCGAATAACGTGCTTATTTTGCATAGTAGTAATTATCACCATGTCACATCCTGCTTGTAACGCTGATAATAAGTTGTCTGATTTATTTCCAGTTTTAACAGCAGCTTTCATTTCAATGTCGTCACTTATGAAAAAAGGTTGTTTTTTAAATATATGTTTTGGTATTTCTTGTAACCATTTTTTTGAATATGTAATAATATTCTCATCAATTTGTGAAAACTGAAGATGACTGGTCATTATAGGAATGTTATATACATTATGAAGTGTAGTGAAAGGTTTTAAATCAGAATATAATAATTCCTCTAATGTTATATTAGATTTACATTCTTCTAAATGCGTATCACCATCGACAATTCCATGTCCAGGATAATGTTTAAGAACTGGAATAATTTTATTAACCATTAAGCCCTTAATATATTCTTTCGCTAATGATATAATAAGATCAACATTACTTCCAAATGTTCTATCCTTTAGTAATTTATTTTGATTATTTATATCTCTATATATATCAACCACTGGAGAAAAATTTATATCTACACCAACTTGAGATAATTCATTTGACGCCATGATGCCGATATCATAACTTAATGTGTGATTGTCATTATTCGCTGATATTGTTTCAAAACTCGGTAGCGGCTTAAAACCATCTATAAATCTTTGAATTCTACCACCTTCTTGATCAACACAAACTAAAATAGTTTCATCAATAGATTTAATATCAGAAATTAAATTTTTTGTTTGATTATAATCTTTATGGTTATGTGAAAACAAGATTATACCTCCTATAATTTTATTTTTTAATAATTTTTTTTCTTGATTAGAAAGTATAAAACTATCTATATTTATAATTAAAGGGCCTCTAGGTATCATTTGTTTCAATCAAAATAATACTATAGCATTTAATCCCTTTATTCTCACCAACATACCCAAGTTTTTCATTTGTAGTGGCTTTGATATTTACTTGATCTAAATGTATTTTTAAAATTGATGATAAATTTGCTATCATTTTTTCTTTGAATTTATTAATTTTAGGTTCTTCTAGAATCAAGGTAATATCAATGTTTTGAATAACATAATTTAATGCTGTCATTTGATTGCTAGCATCTAGTAATATTTTAGAACTATCAATGTTTTTATTACTAGAATTTGTATCTGGAAAATGTTCTCCTATATCTCCCTTGGCAATAGCCCCATATATAGCATCAGCACATGCATGAAAAATGATATCTCCATCAGAATGTGCTTTGATAGTATAATTAGATGGAATAGTAACACCACAGAGTTTTATTTCTTTCCCCTGAACTAATTGATGAATATCTACACCGTAACCTATTCTCATACTACTTTAATAATTTTTTGATTGACGAAAGATCTTCTTTATATGTCAACTTAATATTTCCAGGAGAGGATAATAATATTTTAATTTTGTGTGATTGAATTGTCATTGCTTCGGCTTCATCATCAATAGTGATTTTGTTTTTAATGATATATTTATATGAATCAAATAATTTCAAAAAATTGAATATCTGCGGGGTGAATGTTGACCATAGTTTTTCTCTATTAATATTAGATTTAATTATATTCATATTAACAAGTTTAAGCGCATTAGTAATTGGATAGCCCAAACATATTCCTGTTTTATTTTTATTTCCCAAATTAATCAGTTTAATTATATCAGATTCATCAACACAGGGTCTAACAATATCATGTATCAATATATTTCTATATGGATAATCCGTAGAATGTAGATGTGATAAAGCATTGAAAACAGATTTTATTCTTGAACTACCACCTTCAATACAACTTACATTTTTAAATTTAGATGTAATACTTGTAATGTGTTCATTCGGTAATACTAAATGTATAGTTTCAATGTTATTTATTCTTTGAAATTTATTTATGGTAAGATCAATTAAATTCTTATTATTAAATTTAATAAATTGTTTTTTTGTCTTACCCTTAAATCTTTTGCTTAATCCTGCTGCTAATATAATAGCGTCACATTTATTCTTTTGCATTTTTTATAATTTGAAAAAAAGTCTCATTATCTTTTATTAATCCAAGTTTTTCCCTCGCATAGATTTCTAAATATTTCTTATTTTCTTTCATAAATTGAATTTCATTTTTTAGTAATTTGTTCTTTTCATCTATTATATATATTTTTTTATTCAAATCTTCCTGATTATTCCTTAATTCCATAAATGTTAGTATATTATTATTACTAAAAAATAATGAATACTGTAGTGCAACAAAAACAATGAAACAAATAATATAAAATATTCTCATCTTCAATCTCAATATTAACCTACAGCCATCTATTGAATACCTTTTGAGGGTTGTACTCTTTTACGTTCTCTTCAATTCTAATAAGTTGATTGTATTTAGCATTTCTATCTGTACGAGACAATGATCCTGTTTTTATTTGTCCCGCAGATGTTGATACACTTAAATCTGCAATAGTTACATCTTCAGTCTCACCTGATCTGTGAGATATAATGGTTGTATATCCATTTTGTTTAGCTAAATCAATGGTTTCTAAAGTTTCTGTAATAGTCCCTATTTGATTTAATTTTATCAAAATAGAATTTGCAATATTTTTGTCTATACCTTTTTTTAAAATATCCTTATTTGTTACAAATACATCATCTCCAACAAGTTGTACTTTATCGTTTAACTTTTTAGTCAATGCACTCCAACCATCCCAATCATCTTCCGACATACCATCCTCAATACTAATGATTGGATATTTATCGCATAAATTAGCAAGATAGGTAATAAAATCAGTGCTAGAAAGTTCTTTGTTTTCGAACATGTAGTTACCATTAACATAAAACTCTGAACTTGCAACATCTAATCCAAGATAAACATGTTTGCCAGCTACATAATTTGCATCATTAATTGCATCCAAAATTAGATCTAATGCTTCAATGTTAGATTCAATTTGAGGAGCAAAGCCGCCTTCATCACCAACCGATGTACTCATATTTAATTTTTCAATTTTTTCTTTTAGAACATGAAAAATTTCTACTCCAGCTCTTAATGAATCACTATATTTTTCAAAACCGATAGGTATTATCATGAACTCTTGAAAATTGAGACCATTATTAGCATGCGCCCCACCATTTATTACATTCATCATCGGCACAGGTAAACTATATTTATTGGATTTAGAGATAGTCTGATATAGTGGCTTATTAAGCTTTCTTGAGCATGCATTAGCAAATGCAATAGATAGAGCTAATATCGCATTAGCGCCCAATCTTTCTTTATTCGGAGTATTATCTAAATCAATTAAAGCCTTATCAAATAATTCTTGTGTGTATGATTGATTTAAAACACTTTTGCTTATTTGAGTATTAATATTATCAATAGCTTTGTAAACTGATTTACCTAGAAAAATTTTACGATTATTGTCTCGCAACTCTAATGCTTCGAGTGCGCCAGTTGAAGCTCCAGACGGAACAGAACCTCTACCTAGATTATTATCGTCTACAATAATTTCTGCTTCTACAGTTGGATTTCCACGAGAATCTAATATTTGTCTAGAATTTACACTTGTGACTTTAAACAAAAATTAACTCCTTTTTTTTACAACAGTATTAATTTCTATTAGTTCCTCAATTAAAGCTTTTAAATATTTAAGGTTAAGTGAATTTTTCCCATCACTAATTGCTTTATCGGGGTTTGGGTGGGTTTCAATAAATATAGCATCAATTCCTACAGCTGTGGCTGCTTTTGCTAATGTTGGAATAAATTTACTTTCACCACTTGATTTATCTCCCTCAATACCTGGTTGTTGAACTGAATGAGATGCATCATATATTACCGGACATTTTGTTTCACGTAATATTACTAAAGATCTCATATCTGATATCAAATTATTGTAACCAAAGCTAACACCTCTTTCACAAACAAAAATTTCATTATTTCCTGTAGATTTAGCTTTATCAACAACATTTATCATTTCATTGGGAGAAAGGAATTGGCCTTTTTTAATATTAATTGGTTTCATAGATGCCGCAACTTTTAAAATAAAATTTGTCTGACGACATAAAAAAGCTGGAGTTTGTATTATATCAACTACACTTGCAACTTCATCGATGGGAGTATCTTCATGAACATCTGTAAGTACAGGTATATTGAATGTGCTTCTTACTTTATCCAATATTTGTAATCCAGATTCCATTCCGATCCCTCTTGATGATTTCAATGATGACCGATTAGCTTTATCAAAAGATGATTTAAAAACGTAATTAATAGATAAGTTTTCAGTGATTTTGCAAATATCCTCCGCCATAGACATAATTAGCGACTCTGATTCTATTGCACACGGACCTGAAATGAGAGTTAGTTCAGGTGATTTTCCTATCTTTATTGTGTTTTTATCTGTCATTATAATGTACTATTCGATGCTTTAACAAAACCATTAAATAATGGATGTCCATCTATTGGCGAAGATGTAAATTCAGGATGAAATTGACATCCTAGATACCATGGATGATTATTAATCTCTAATATCTCTTTCAAATTATCTTTCTTCGAAGTTCCAGTAAATACTAAATCCGTATCATTAAATATATGAATAAAATTCTTATTAACTTCATATCTATGCCTATGTCTTTCGATGATAGTTTTTTTATTATAGAGTTTATATGCAATAGAGTTTTTTTGTAAATTACATGACTGTGCACCCAATCTCATTGTGCCGCCTAAATTCTTTCTGTCTGCTTTCTTTTGACCAGATTTAAAATCATCCCATTCAGTTACTAACGCAATAACAGGTGATTTAGTATTTTTTTCAAATTCAGTACTATTAGCAGTTTTTAATTTAATATAATTTCTAGCATATTCAATCACTGCAATTTGCATTCCAAGACATATTCCAAAATAAGGTATGTTATTAACCCGTGCAAAATTTGCAGCCAAAATTTTACCTTCTATTCCTCTATTACCAAAACCTCCAGGAACTATAATTCCATTATATTGGTTTAAGATTTGTATATTTCTTTTGCTTAGAGTTTCAGAATCAATATACGAAATTTTTACAATTTTATTATTATTAACCCCAGCATGCAATAATGCCTCATTTAAAGATTTATATGAATCTTTTAGATCCACATATTTTCCAATCATTGCAATACTAATTGTTTTTTTACATTTTTGCATTTTGCTTCTAAAGTTTTTCCATGGTTTTAGATTTAATTTTCTTGGAGATATTTTAAATTTACTTATAACATAATCATCAATTTTTTGATCTCTAAAATGAATGGGGATGTCATAAATTGATTGTGTGTCTTTTGCAGAAAATACTGCATCACTTTCAACATTAGTAAATAATGCAATTTTATTTTTTAATTTCTTATCAATATTAGATTTACCTCTACATAACAAAACATCAGGCTGTATTCCAATTGAACGTAGTTCTTTTACAGAATGTTGGGTTGGTTTTGTTTTTATTTCACCTGTTACATCAATAATAGGTAGTAGTGTTAAATGTATGAACAACGATTTATTTATACCCAAGTCTAAATTAAGCTGTCTAATCGCTTCCAAAAAAGGTAATGATTCTATGTCGCCAACTGTTCCACCAACTTCTACAAAAGCAATGTCAGAATTTTTAGATCCTTTTCTTATTAATTTTTTTATCTCATCAGTTATATGAGGAATAACTTGAACTGTACTTCCAAGATAATCACCTCTTCTTTCTTTAGTTATAACGTTGGAATATACTTTGCCAGCAGTTACATTGCTATCTTGAGTCATTTTAATTCCAACAAACCTTTCATAATGCCCTAAATCTAAATCTGTCTCTGCTCCATCATCAGTAACAAAGACTTCGCCATGTTGTATAGGGCTCATTGTACCAGGGTCTAAATTGATATATGGATCGAGTTTTTGTAGAGATACCTTGAATCCACGAAGTTTAAATAACGATGCGAGGGAGGCGGCGGCTATTCCTTTTCCAAGGGATGAAACTACTCCACCAGTGATAAATATGTACCTTGTCATATAATCTTTATCGAATTATAGTCGAAATTAAATCGAAAATATAGCTATAAAGGCATAATGTTGTTCACTATGCCTTTATATTAAATTTGTTGCAAATGGAGGAGTGAGGGATGAGATTTGCAACAAACTAGTCTATTTTTTTGGATAAACAGAAGGCGCGCTATCCATAGATTTACTAAACTCTGGATATGCTTCTAACCCACATTCAGCAATATCTACTCCTTCATCTTCTTGATTAGCATTAACTCTTAAGCCATATATCATATTAATGGCAGACCAAAATAGGTAACTAACTATAAAAGTCCAAAGAAAGATGACTATAGTCCCATATAATTGTGTTCCAAAAGAACCACTGGTTAAGGAAACAGCAAGTAATCCCCAAATCCCACAAGTTCCATGAGCAGATATTGCTCCTACAGGATCGTCAATTCTTAATTTGTCTAAACCAATAATTGAAAAAACTACAATAAGTCCGCCTATAAATCCTACTACTAATGCTAATCCTGGTGTGGGCGCTAATGGCTCAGCTGTAATAGAGACTAATCCTCCAATCGCACCATTAAGAGCCATAGTTAAATCAGACTTTCCAAACATCATCTTGGAAAGTATTAAAGCTCCCATAACTCCACCAGCTGCTGCTAAATTTGTATTAACTAATATCATTGATACAGCATTAGCTTCTGAAACATTTGATATTATAAGTTCAGAGCCTCCATTGAATCCAAACCAACCTAACCATAAAATAAATGTTCCTAGTGTTGCTAGAGGTAAATTGGCACCAGGCATTGCATTAACTTTGCCATCTGTATATTTACCAGTTCTAGCACCTAATACCATTACTCCTGCTAACGCTGCTGCAGCTCCACATAGATGGACAACACCTGATCCAGCAAAATCTGAAAACCCTGCTTCATCAAGAAAACCGCCGCCCCATTTCCAATATCCTTGAACAGGATAAATAATACTTGTCATGAAGACACAAAATAATAAAAAAGGCCATAATTTCATTCTCTCTGCTACTGCGCCAGATATGATTGAACATGCAGTTGCCACAAAAACTACTTGGAAAAAATGATCAGCAATTCCTGAATAGTAAATATCACCACCACTTGCTATAACAGCATCTGTCGCATGATCTGCACCGAGGAAAAAACTTAAACCAGGTATAATTCCAGTACCAGTTGCCGGATACATTAAATTATATCCAACAATCATATACATAATTACTGCTATAGAATAGAGAGCAATATTCTTAGTCAATATTTCAGCAGTATTTTTTGCTCTAACAAGACCAGATTCCAACATTGTAAATCCAGCTGCCATCCACATAACGAACGCACCCATTACTAAAAAATAAAAAGTGTCTAGTGCATAAGCTAACTCAATAATTTTATCTTCCATTTTTAAACTCCTAAAAATAATTACTTAAGTATATGCATAAATCATGCCAATAATTTAATATCAAAAAAATGGTAATTTTTTAACATTAATGATCTATATTGATGCTAAAGTGCACTAATAAAGAGCAAGTATAATTGTAAATAATAAATATTTAGGTGTATCTCAAGATTTAATTTTTTCTAAGTAAATTATTCCTTGGGTTTTAGTAATCTTGATTGTTTTGTATTCAAAAAGTGGGTGTGAATCATTCTTGGCTTTGACAACACTCTTTAAGATTTCATGGATTTGATTATTATATAGCGAGACATTGGTTTGAGTTTTTATCCACTCATGTAGTAATGAGGGTTGAATATTAATATCTTCTGCAATTAATTTTGCTGATAATAATTCATTAGAATTATTATCATTATATAATTTAATAATTTTTGATTGCATATACTCTTTTGCTAGATAAGATTTTATTTTTTGTTGTTGAATATTGTTTGACATAATTTTATTTAAACTTTTCCATCGATTGTTTAATAATGGTAAAACCTTATTTCTAATATAATTCCTATCAAAATCATTTAAATTATTAGTAATATCATCAATATATTCAACTTTATTATCAGTAGAATAGTTTTTAATAATTGATTTATCTAATTTAAGCAGTGGTCTTGCAATAGGTTTAGAGTTTATGTATGAGAATATATCCATACAACTTAATCCACTAGGACTAGATCCTCTCATAAGTCTTAAAAAAAATGTTTCTACTTGATCGTCAAAATGATGTGCAGTCAATATAAATTCATCATCTTTTACTTCATCAGTTATCAATTTATAACGTTTTTCACGTAGTTTTTCTTCTACATTGCTAGAACCATTTAAATGTATATCACCTGTTATATAGGCAACATTATATTTTTTAAAAATATTAACACAATGATTAAAATAATCTAAGGAATTATTATTTAAATGATGATTGATATGAATACATCTTATGTTGATGTGATAATCTTCTTTTAAGTTGTTTAATGCATGTAATAATACACTAGAATCTATTCCGCCACTAAATGCTAATAGAAATTTTTTTATATTAATATTTTTTAAAAAATTTACTAATTCATTCTTAACTATTTTCGTCGACGTTGTAATCTCCATAATCTTCTATTTTGTTTTTTCTTTGAAGAATTAAATCATTAATATTTTTAAGTTTAACCTCTTCAAGCATATTGGTTAAATTTATTTTCAATGCTGAACTCATAGCTACATAATCTCTATGAGCACCGCCTACAGGCTCAGGTATTATGGAGTCAATTAAGTTGAAGTTTAATAACTTTGAAGACGTTATACATAACGCTTCTGCCGCAGTAGCAGCTTTTTTTGCATCTTTCCATAAAATAGATGCGCACCCTTCAGGACTAATAACTGAATAAATACTATATTCAAGCATTGCAATTTTATCACCAATACCAATTGCAAGAGCGCCTCCAGATCCTCCTTCTCCAATAATTATAGATATTATAGGTACTTTTAAATTAGACATTGTATATAAATTTTGTGCTATGGCTTGGCTTTGATTACGTGATTCTGCGTCAATTCCAGGATAGGCGCCAGGTGTATCAATAAATGTAACTAATGGTAGATTAAACTTTTCAGCTAATTGCATAATTCTATGGGCTTTTCTATAACCTTCTGGTTTTGGCATGCCAAAATTACGATGTACTTTTTCTTTTGCATCACGTCCTTTCTGATGTCCAATAAACATAAAATCTAAATTATCAATTTTTGCTATACCAGTGATAATGGCTGGATCATCACCGTACATTCTGTCTCCATGTAATTCTGTAAAATCAGTAAACAAATGTTCTATATAGTCAAGTGTATAAGGTCTTAATGGATGTCTAGCTAACTGCGATATTTGCCAATCTGATAAATTTTTAAAAATTTTAATAGTTTCAGATTCAAAATTTTCTTTAAGTTTAGATATTTGACTTAATGTAGATTCATTTTTGTCAGTACTGTTGGATAATGTATTTATTTTATCTTCAATCTTAAGAAGAGATTGTTCAAAATCTAAATAATTTGGATTATATTCAGCCATTGTAAGAATTAATTATAAACAAATTTTATAAAATAACTATTGATATTTAACAAGAATATTTTCTTTTCCTAATAAATCCCTTAAATTATTGATTAAAGATGTTGATGGTGTAACATGCCAATCATTATCTAATTCTTTCATAGTTAAAAGATGTCCCTCACTTATATATTTTATAGATAACGGACAACTTCCATGTTTATACGGCTCTAATATATGAACTATTTTCTTTAATAAATCATTATTAAGTGCATTAGATTCTAAAAGTAATTCTATCTTTTTTGAATATTTTAATCTTGCAGTTTCTATATCAAATATTCTTGTAGCTTTAAAAGATAGTTGATTATCAAAATCATCCAAGGTAATTGTTCCAGTAAAGAATAATATATGATCTTCATGTATCATGCTTTTATATTTTTCATAAACATCATCATAAACAACTATCTGCAATCTAGAGGTTGAATCATCTACCATTAATATATACATAAATTTGTCTTTACCGGATCTCTGACGTCTGATGTTTGTTATGACGCCAGTTATAGTAGAATGTTCTTCGGTATTTGAATCTATTTCATTTGAATTAATTTTTTCATAATAGTGTTTTATATTTTTAACTGACATCTCATCTATTTCATCACTAAACTCTTGTATGGGGTGTCCTGTTAGATAAAATCCGATAACTTTCTTTTCTGAAGAAAATAATTTTAATCTATCTGAAGAACTTAAATTAGTATCTTTTTTTGCTTGATTTATAGAGATGACATTAGAATTGACAATTTCCTTTGAATTATTTGAAAATAATTCTTTTTGTCCTGAAGCTTGTATATCTTGTTTGTTTTGGCCGAATGAGATAGCTTTATCAATTAAATTAATTAATAAATTTCTATTAGCGTTAAATTCATCAAAACTGCCTGAATATATTAATGATTCTAAAGTTCCAGTGTTAACAATATTCGAAGATATTCTTTCGCAGAAATCAAATATATTTAAAAATGAACCGTTTTTATTTCTTTCTTCAATAATATGTGCAACTGCCGTAGCTCCAACACCTTTAATTGCACCAAGCCCAAACAGAATATTATTGTCATTAACAGTTGTAAAATCAAAGTTTGATTCATTTATATCTGGTTGTTTAACTTTTATATTAATTTCTGAACAAGCATGTACCAAGTTAATTATTTTATCAGTATTATCCATATTTGAAGATAAGCATGCAGCCAAAAACTCTGCCGGAAAATATGTTTTTAGATATGCTGTTTGATATGCAAGATATGCATATGCTACAGAATGTGATTTATTAAAACCATAACCTGCAAATTTCTCCATTTTAGAGAATATAGAATGAGCAACATTAGATGATATACCTTTTTTTTTGGCACCATTGAGAAATTTTATTCTATGTGTTTCCATTTCTTTTTTCTTTTTCTTACCCATTGCTCTTCTTAATAAATCCGCTTCGCCTAGTGTATAGCCTGCTAAGGATCTTGATATCTCCATTACTTGTTCTTGATATAAAATAAGTCCATAGGTGCTAGATAATATAGTTTGTAAAAGATCATGCTCATATTGAATTTCTTTTCCATGTTTATTGCTTATAAAATCATCAACCATGTTAGTTCCTAATGGGCCTGGTCTGTATAATGCCACCAAAGCTACTATGTCATTAAAGCAATCTGGTTTCATCCTACCCATATATCTTCTAATTCCGTAAGATTCAGATTGGAAAACACCTGTTGTTTGTTTGTTTTGGAATAAATTAAAAACTTTTTTATCATTAAAATTTATTTTGTCAATGTGAAAATCTACATGATCAGATTTATTTTTTATCGCTTTTACTGTTTTATTTATAACTGTTAAGGTCCTTAATCCTAAAATATCAAATTTAACCAGACCAAGTTTTTCTATATCATCTTTATCAAGCTGTGTAACTAGTTCATCACTTTCTTCAATTCTATATAATGGTAAAAATCTATTTATTTTATCGGGTGTTATAACAATTCCTGCAGCGTGTTTACCAGCATTTGCTGGCAAGCCTTCTAATTTTTTTGAAGTATCAATTAAATGCTTTATATCTTTATTGGATGTATATTCTTTTTGTAAATCTTTATTTTCCGCTAAAGCTTCATCAATTGTTATACCAACTGGTAAAGCTGGAATTTGTTTTGCGATTCTATCTACAAAAGTATAAGCAAGGTCTTGAACGCGACCAACATCTCTAATAACACGTCTTGCAGATAAAGAATTAAAAGTAATTATTTGTGATACTTTGCTTTCGCCATATACTTCAATAATATGATCAATAACTTTTTGGCGATTCAACATACAGAAATCTATATCAAAATCAGGAAGAGATTTTCTCTCGATATTCAAAAATCTTTCGAAAAGTAAATCATATTTTACTGGATCGATCGTTGTTATGCCTAACGCATATGCTACCAATGATCCTGCGCCAGATCCTCTTCCAGGGCCAACTGGTATTGAATTCTTTTTAGACCATGAAATAAATTCTTGTACAATCAAAAAATAATCTGTAAATTTCATCTCTTGTATAACATTTATTTCTTTTTGAAGTCTATCTATATAATTCTCTCTATTTTTAATTTTTTTAATATCTAAAATAGTCTTCAGACCTTCCATCGCTAGTTTAGAGAAATATTCATTATTATTCATATCTTTTGGCGATACAAATGATGGTAGATAATAATTTGATGTATCAATATGTAAATTACACTTCCTAGTAATATGACTTGCATTTTCAATGGCATCAGGAATATCAGAAAATAATTTATCCATATCAGTGTTTGATTTGAAGTACTGTTGATCAGAAAACTCTGTTTGTTTATTTCTATCATCAAGTTTTATTTTTCTGTTTATACAAACTTTGGTTTCATTTGTTTCAAAATCTTCTGAATTCATAAACAAAACATCATTACTAGCAACAATTGGTAAATTTAGATCGTCTGCTATATTAATTATATGATTATTATAAATGTCCTCATTCAATCTAGATGTCCTTTCTATTTCACAATACAGTCTATCTTTATAGAATTCAGAAATTAATTGTATATCCTTTTTAATAATATCTATTTTTTCTGTTAAAAGATTTCTACCCAATAAACCATTTCTCCCACCAGTTAGCATTATTAGGCCTTGATTTAATTCGCATATTTTATTGATTGTTGTTGATGGTTTTTGATTTGCCTGTTTATTTGTATGCGCTTCTGTGATTAATTTAATTAAATTATTATATCCGTCTATATTCTTGCACAATAGAACTATATTAGGAAAATATGAGTGATTATAATTTGTTGTAATAGGTATTTCACAACCAATAATTGGTTTAATTTTTTTTTCTATACATTTCTGATAAAATTTTATAGCATTAGAAATATTTGAATGATCTGTAATAGCTAAACTTGAAATTTTGTTTGTCTTGGCATAATCAATTAGTTTATCAATTTTTATAATACCACTATCTAATGAATATGATGTATGTAAGTGTAGATGTATAAATTCATTCTTCATAAAGCTATAGTATGTAAAGGTGAAAATGTCATTCTATGATGAATACAAGGTCCAAAAATATCTAATGCAATCTTATGATCTTTGGTAGGATAACCCTTATTCTTATCAAAACCATATACGTTGATTTGTGAGTGAATGAACTTCATTTCATTATCTCGAATTACCTTAGCTACAATAGATGCTGCCGATATAACTGGAATAGTTTTATCGCCTTTTACAAAACACTTTGTGGGTACCTCGATTTTAGGAGCATATAGGCCATCAATATATATCAATTCAGGTATAACAGATAAATTGTCAAATGCCCTTTTCATTGATAATAGTGTAGCATTATGAATATTAATTTTGTCAATTTCTTGGTTTGATGAAAAACCAATGCCTAAAGCAAGACAGTTACTAACAATGTATCTAGACAGTTTTACTCTCCTAGATTCGCTGATACTTTTAGAGTCAACCAATTGGCTATCATCGATGCCTCTGTCTAGTATCAACGCTACAGAAACTACTGGGCCAGCCAAGCAACCTCTTCCTACTTCATCAATACCAGCTAAAAGTTTGCTTGTCATCGGTAAAACACTATATAATTGAACATTATTATAAATATATCAAAAATTTTGGGCCTATGCCGTTGAAATGAGAAAAAATAAGATTAATATTGGAATAATTGGGCTCGGATATCTTGGAAAATATCACTATGAAAAATATCATAAAAACCCATTATGTAATATAGAATGGGTTGTAGATATTAATAAAAAGAACCTAAATTATGTATCTCCACAGTATAAAAAAACAACTAATTATAAGGAAATAATCAAAGATGTTGATGCTGTATCTATTGTAACCCCTACAAAAAATCATTTTCCAATATCAAAATATTTTCTAGAAAAGAATATACATGTTTTGTTGGAAAAACCTATGACAGATACGATAGAACAGGCAAATAAGTTAATAAAAATTGCAAAAACCAATAAACTTATACTTCAAATTGGACACCTTGAAAGATTTAATCCAGTAATGGATACATTAAATAGACAAATAAAGAATCCCATGTTTATAGAAGGTCATCGTTTATCAAAGTTTAATGTTAGATCAACAGATGTAAATGTAATATATGATCTAATGATTCATGATATTGATATAATGAAATCATTAGTTAATAGTAATATTAAAAAGATTTCTGCGTTTGGGAAGAAAATATTAACTAAATCTACTGATATTGCAAATGTTAGAATTGAATTTAGTAATAAGTGTATAGCTAATTTGACTGCAAGCAGGATAAGTCAAAAGAATGAAAGAAAACTAAGGATTTTTCAGAAAGATACATACCTATCTGTTGATTTTATGAATCATGAAATAAAAAAATATACAAAGGATAAAATAAAATTATTTAAGCGTGAAGATTTTAAGTTTGATAAATCTGATGCTTTAAAAATTGAAATTAATAATTTTATTCTTTCATGTTTAGGTAAAGAAAAACCTTTAGTAAATGGAGAGATGGGAAAAGAGGCGTTACTTATAGCTCATAAAATTTCTAAATTATTATGAATAAAAACAAATTAAAAATGTTTGATCTAACTAATCAATATTCAAAACTTAAACCAAAAATAAGTACATCCGTACAACAAGTATTAGAAAGTGGTCAGTATATATTAGGTCAGAATGTTATAAAATTTGAAAAAAATTTGAGCAAATATATTGGTTCTAAATATTCTATATCATGTAATTCTGGAACTGATGCGTTAATTTTATCTTTGATGTGTTTGGGCATAACAAGAGAAGATGAAGTTATAACATCTCCATTTACATATTTTGCAACTGCTGAAGCTATAACATTATGTGGAGCTAAACCAATATTTATAGACATTGATAAAGATAGCTTTAATATAAATCCAGAAAAAATATCTCAAGCTATAACAAAAAAGACTAAAGCTATAATAATAGTACATATTTTTGGTCAGCCAGCAAATATGATTGAAATTAAAAAAATATGTAAAAAATTTAACATTAAAATAATCGAAGATTGTGCTCAATCTATTGGATCGAAAATTAAATCAATGAAGACCGGGGCTTTTGGTGATTTTGGTTGTTTTAGTTTTTTCCCTACAAAAAATTTAGGTTGCGCTGGTGATGGTGGAGCAATAGTAACATCTAATAAATCATTTGCCGAAAAACTCTTTAAATTAAGAAACCATGGTGGTGTCAACAGAAATAACCATGAATTCATCGGTATGAATAGTAGGTTAGATGAAATTCAGGCTGCTATTTTAAATGTTAAATTAAAGCATCTTGACTCATTTAACAGAAAAAGAAATGAGATTGCAAAGTTATATAAAAGACTAATAAACAACAAAAACATAAAATTACCATATCATAGTAAAAATAATTATCATGTTTATAATCTATTCACTTTGCAGGTAAAAAATAGAGACAAATTTTGTAAGTATTTAAATAAAAATAAAATACCTTTTGGAATATATTATCCTACACCTTTATATAAACAAAAATCTCTAAAAAAGATCTGTTCACCAAAAAAACTGCCTATTGTTGAAAAAATTACAAAAGAGTGTGTATCTATACCAATGTTTCCGGAATTAGATTATGATTCTATTAAATATATTTCAAATATAATTAACAAATTTAAGTAATGGCGAAAAAACATATATTTATAATTGCAGGTGAGTCATCAGGCGATCAACATGCAGCGAGTTATGTAAGAGAGCATAAAAAAATAAATAAAGATGTTTATTTTTCTGCAATTGGACAACAAGATTTACTAAATGAAGGTGTAGATTTAATATTTAATTCAGAACTTATATCGGTGGTTGGTATAATCGAAGTGATTTCAAAATATTATCAAATTAATTCTGCAATAAAAAAAGCTTATAAACATATAATTGACAAAAAACCAGATTTAATAATCTTAGTTGATTATGTAGAGTTTAATTTGAAAATTGCTAGATTTGCAAAACAATATGAAATACCTGTGCTTTTCTATGTAGCTCCACAAGTCTGGGCGTGGCGTGAAAAAAGAATTAAAAAAATTATTGAAGTTGTAGATCATTTAGCTGTTGTATTTCCGTTTGAAGAAAAATTATTTAGAAAATATATGCAGAATGTTACATATGTAGGACATCCATTGGCAGATAATAAGAAACTTATTAAATCCAATACAGATTATGATGAAAAAGAAATCTCAGTTGGTATTTTTCCAGGAAGTAGAGAATCAGAGATAAAAAATAACTTATTTAGTATGATTGATTGTATACGAACTAATAATAAAGAGTCGAATATTAAAGATGAAATAAAAATATTTTATTCAAATGATACAGCAAAAAAATTACTTCTTAAGTTGTTGCCAAATGATTGGTCGTCTTTATTAAGAGATGGAAAAAATATTAATGAAATAAAAAAATGTAAAAAAGCTATAACTGCTTCAGGAACGATTACTTTAGAGTTAGCTATAATAAATATTCCTATGGTTATAATGTATCGATTATCACCATTAACATATTTTATTATGAAAAATATGATCAAACTTAAATATATTGGTTTAGTTAATTTAATCTTAGGTGAATCTCTAGGTTCTAAACCATTGGTTAAAGAATTTATTCAACCTGATTATACTGATGAAGTTGAGATAATGGTTGAATTACAAAAAATAGATAAAGATGAAAATTATAGAAAAAGTTTTGAAGATGGATATTCTGAAATTAGGAATATTTTAAAACCTGGTGCTGCCACTAAAGTAGCCGAAATAGCAAATACAATGTTAAAATAATTACCTTGTAACACCTCTTTTGCTATCTTCTATAAATTTAACAAATTTATTTACCTGTGGATATTGATAACCAAGTTCAGCAAATGATTTATGCGCATTATCTCTAGTGTTTTTATTTTTTATGAAAATTTTAAAAGTCTTTTCTAAAGCTTGAATTAAATCAGAATCAAACCCTTTTCTCTTTAATCCGGCACTATTAATTTTATAAGCTTGCGCATGATTACCAGCAACTAAAGTATATGGAGTAACATCCATAGATATTACAGTACCTAATCCTGTAAATGCATATTCTCCTACCAAACAATATTGATGTACTAAGGTAAAACCACCCAGAGTTACGTGATCAAAAATTTCTACATGCCCAGCCAAAGAAGCAGCATTTGAAAAAATACAATGGTTATGCACGATACAGTCATGCGCGACATGCGTATATGCCATAAATAAATTATTAGAACCAATAGAAGTGTAATTTATACCTGCAGATGTTCCACGATTAAGAGTACAATATTCTCTAAAAACATTATTATTTCCAATTTTTAGTGTTGATTCTTCCCCTCCATACTTGAGATCTTGTGGGATTTCACCTATAGATGAAAACTGATAAAAATGATTTCCTTCGCCAATTATCGTGTTTTTTTTTATGACTACATGATTTTCTATTATTGTATTTGGTCCTATTTCAACATTTTGATCTATAACTGAATAAGCACCAACTTTTACTGATGAATCCAAATTAGCATTTTTATGAATTATTGCAGTTTTATGTATCATTTTTACTTCGAACTGCTCCTAATAACTCTGCAGTACATACCAACTCATCATTTACTTTGCATTCAGATGTAAATTTATGCACATCTTTTTTACTCTGAATTAAATTAACTTTTATCATTAATACATCACCTGGATAAACTGGTTTCTTAAATCTTGCTTTATCTATTCCAACAAAATAGTATAGTAAATCTTTAGGTCTATCATTACTTTTGAAATCTAAAAGCGCTGTAGCTTGCGCCATAGCTTCTAGAATTAATACAGCTGGGAAAACTGGATAATCTGGAAAATGTCCTTGGAAAAAAGGCTCATTGATAGTAACATTTTTTTGTGCAATTAAAAAATCATGTTTTTTAAGATCTATTATTTTATCTATTAGTAGAAATGGGTATCTATGTGGCAGTAAATTTCTAATATCGTTCTCATTCATTATTTTCTCCATCGTTTTTAGTTAGAACTAATTTTGCAATTTTATCTAAATTCTTGTAGCGAGCTTGATTCCTTCTCCAAGATGCAGCTGGTTCTATGGTTGTTCCTGATGCGTATTGTCCAGGCTTATTAATAGATTTAGTGACCATTGCCATTCCATGTATGTGGACGTTATCAACAATATTGATGTGACCATTTATACCGGTTCCACCACCAATTGTACAATTTTTACCAATTTTTGTACTTCCTGCAATTCCAACACACGCCGCTATAGCTGTGTTTTCACCAATGATAACATTGTGCGCTATATGTACTTGATTATCTATTTTTACATTTGATTCTATAATTGTACTATCAATGGCAGCTTTATCTATGACTGTATTAGAACCAATTTCAACATTAGAATCAATTATTACATTTCCAATTTGTGGAACTTTTTTCCAACTATCTTTATGTAAAACAAGTCCAAATCCATCTGATCCAATAATTACTCCTGGATGAATTATTACATTATCAGCTATAAACGTTCCATCATTAATAACTACATTTGGAAATATTTTACAATTTTTTCCTATATGTATATCTTCTCCCAAAACAACGTTCTTGCCAATATCAGATGTAGAATGGATAATTTGATTAGAATTCTTTTTTAAAGATAATAAACCATTTTTTTTATTTTTAAGACAATAATTTACAAACTGTGAAAATAAATATAAAGGTTCCTTGGAAATAATACATGGTTTAGTGATCTTTTTTGCCAACAATGAACTAGTTATTAATATAGATATATCAGATTTATTTATAGAATTGATATTTTTTGAATTTAGCAAATAAGATAATCCATTCTTTTTTGGATTATCAATACTGCATATATTGTCAATTTCTACTTTCTTTGTGGTAGTTGAAATACAACCTAAAAGGCTACAAATTTTTTTTAGTGAATATTTTTTTTCAAGCTGCATTATTGTAATTCTGAAATTATAGCTTGAGTTATATCAATATATGATTTTGCATATAGTGTAGTTCCATCTGCTCTTATAATAATATCAAAATTATTTTTTTCCGCATATTTTTTAATAGTTGTTTCAACAATATTTCTAATTCTTGATAATTCTTGTCCTTGTACTTTTTGCAATTCTTTATTAAATTTTTCTTGTTTTGATCTAAAATCTTTCTCAACTTTTTGTATCTTTTTTACAAGCTTTTCTTTTTCATTAGATGCCATAATTTTTTCATTTTTAAGATACTTATCGTTTAATGAATTCCATTCTTTTTCTAATGATGCTAATTTCTTTGCTCTAGGATCAAACTGTTTTTTTATTTTAGATTGCGAGTCTCTGTATATAGGTATTTCTTTAAATAATCTATCTAAATTAACTATTCCCATTTTCATTTCAGCTTGTGATGTTCCTGGTATCACAAAATATAATAATAAGATTAAACATATTTGAAAAATTCTTTCTCTATTTATCATTTAAAAACTTCCTCCTAAGGAAAATACAACTGGTTGTGTATCATCTCCATCTTTCTTTTTAAAGGCATTTACAAAACCAACAGTAACATTTCCTATAGGTGTTAAAAATGTACCCTGTATTCCATAACTTGCTCTTATTTCATTGTATTCGAAGTCATTGATATCTTCAAATACGTTACCAATGTCCATAAATAATGATACTCTTATATTTCTTTTATCTTGAGCTATTACAGGTGGAGGAGGAAATATCCAATCAAATTGAGAAAGCGCTACAAAATCCCCTCCGACAGCATCACATGTTTTTGCAGTGCAGGACAGCGGGCCTGTACCTTCATAAGTCAAAGGCCCCAAACTGGCACCATCAAAACCCCTGAGGGATTTTACTCCACCAGCAAAAAACTTACTATGAAAAGGTACCGAAGTTGTCCCAAATAATCCCGCTCCTATACCAACTGTTGGTTTTATACGAAATACTGTATTCCAATCAAAAAGACCAAAAGTAGGAAAAATATAAGGATAATTATATTCGCCTTTATAGCTTGCAGTGACATATGATGCCCCACTCAATGGAAAAAAAGCTTCGAGAGAATATAAGTGGTCACTACCTCTATTAGCAAACACAGTTCTATCCCTCGAATCACTTCTGTAATTAGTTTTTGCACTTAAACCAAATGACGTTGAACCATGATCTGCTAAATGATGTGTAACAACAATTGGCGAACCAATAGTCTTTGTGTATTTTGTAAATAAGATATCATAACCAAATCCAAATGAATCAGTTTCAGAAACTGGTGACACATAGAAAACACCACCACCAAATGTATCTGCAACATATGAAGCAGTTGATGTGCTTGATACATCCGTTTGACTGTAAATCATATTTACACTTTTACTTATACCATCTGGTGTAAAATATGGATTAGTATTAATTAATTTAAAAGATGTAGTTACTTGGCTTTTTGCAGCTTCAAGAGAAACATTGTTTCCTTTCCCTAAAAAATTGTCCTGTTGTACTTTTATGTTAAATAAGGCTCCATTAGTATCAGACCAACCAGCACCAACTTTAAACTCACCGGATGTTGTTTCTTCAATATTAAAAGTTACATCAACTTGATCCTTTGTTCCTTCTACTGGTGATTTTTTAATTTCAACATTTTTAACAAATTTTAATCTTTGTAGACGTATTTTTGATCTTTCAATCTTAGAATTAGAATGCAAAGAAGATTCGAACTGTCTAATTTCTCTTCTATAGACTTCATCATTTGTTTTTTCATTCCCTCTAATATTAACTCTACGCACCATTGTTTGTTGTCCAGGATTAACTCTAAATTCTATATCAACAATCTTTGTTTCATCATCTATTTTTGGCACAGTAATAATTTCAGGAAATGCATATCCCGAGTCACCTAATAGGAAAGAAATAGAGTTCTTTGATAATTCTATGACTTCTCTAGAAAAATTATTTCCAGGTTTTATTAGTGATAGTATTGTGTCTTTTAATAATTGTTCTGAAATTATAGTATTACCAAATAATGTAATATCACCAAATTCGTAGACATCGCCCTCTTCAATACTAATTGAGAGATATATATCTTTATTGTCATTTGATAAGTTAACTTGATTAGATAATATTTTAAATCTAACAAATCCTCTATTTAAATAAAAATCCTGAATTTTATTTAAATCAGATTCAAGGATTGTTTTTGAATATGTATCTCTACTAGACCAAAATTCAAACCAATATTTCGTTCCAGCATCCATCAAAGAAATAAGTTGATCATAACTATAAGATTTATTTCCAATGATAGTTATCCCTTTAATTGTTGAAGGATCGCCCTCATCTATATCTAACTCTAGTGAAATTAATTGATTTTCAAGTTCTGTAACAGCACTTTTAATTGTTATATTATATCTTCCATAATCATAATAAATACGTAATAATTCTTGTTCAACTTTATCAAATACATTTTTATCAAATGGTCTAGACCTAGCAATACCAACATTATCTAATGCATTCATAATATCTTCAGATTCAATTATTGTATTGCCAGTAAGTTTAATCTCTGTCACTATAGGTTTTTCAACAACACGTATAATCAAATTATTAAACTCTAATAATACTGCTATATCATCAAAGTATTTAGTAGCATATAACTTTTTAATAATGTCCTTGCTTAACTCCGGAGTATAAATATCTCCAATATTAATCTCTGCATAAGAAAGGATTGTGGGTACACTAACGCGTAAATTTCCCTGTACAATAATATTATTTATTTTTACTTCTTCATCAGCCTCTACGGTTTTTACAATATTAAATTTTAATATTTCTGATGATTCATTAAAGGGTTTTGATGATTGTAGAGATAATACAAATAGGAGTATTAGAATTGTTAATATATATTCAGATTTCATAATAATCTCAATAAATCGTTATAAAAAGCCAAAATCATTATTCCAAAAAGAACAACAATTCCTAATTGTTGTCCAATTAATTGGATTTTTTCAGGTACAGGCTTTCCTAATAAAATTTCAAATGTATAAAAAAGTAAATGCCCTCCATCTAACATTGGTATTGGTAAAAGATTTAAAATACCAAGACTAATACTTAATATTGCCAATATATATGCAAAATATACAAATCCCATTGATAAAGATTTACCAGTAAATTCTGCGATACTAATTGGTCCACTTAAATTCTTTACATTAGCTTCGCCAAGAAAAAGTTTGGCAATCATTTTTAAAGTTAGCACGGAATAATGGTAAGTGAGATTTATAGATTGATAAATTGAATTTATTAATGGGTATTTAACAGTTACTCTATATTGATCAAGTAAATTAGAATCAGGGCTTATACCTGCAAAACCAATTAACTTTTCAGAATGCCTTTTTCCTAAAGGAGTCAAGGTTAAGTACTTAAATGTATCAAATCTATTAATCTTAATCTCGAGTTGCTTATCTGGATTGTTCTCAATAACATTCACTAACTCTTTCCATGATTGTATTTTTGTTCTATTAATTTCTAATATTTTGTCTCCTGGCAATAAATTTGCTTGATGTGCTGGTGTATTTTGTTGAACATTGCCAATTATTGCAGGTATAACTGGATGTTTAATTTTGATACCAATATTATTTATAATATCTCCTTCAGCTTTTAATATATTCTGATGATTGACTGGAAGTTTGAAGTTATAAAAATTATTGTTATTATCTTTTACATATAAAATAATTTCTTGTTTATCCACTATACTATTTAATAATTCCATTCTTACATCTTGCCAACGTTTAGTTTCATTATTATTAACTTTATATATCTCCATATTTTCATATATTATTGTTGGAGAGTTTTTTGCTGATGGAGTTATTGATTCAAAAACTGGCTTCATGCCAGAAATTCCAAGAAAATGAACCATAGTAAAAAATATAACTGCTAGTATAAGATTAAATATAGGGCCTGCAGCAACAATTAAGAATCTCTTATATACAGATTGTGTATCAAAACAATGTCGTAAATTATCATTATATATCTCTGAATGTTTTATCCTCCTTGAGGATTTACGTCTATTTGATGAAGAACTTATATAAGTATCTAACTCATGGGATTCTAACATTTTTACATATCCACCCAAAGGTATCATTCCTATGCTATATTCTGTTTCGTCTCCTTCAAATTTTTTTGTATATATATTTTTACCAAAACCAACATTAAAATTTAGCACTTTGACATTAAATAGTCTTGCAATATAAAAATGACCAAACTCATGGAATGTAACCAATATTCCAATTGCAATTATAAATCCTATGATGCTTTGTATTACTTCCATTTTTTTGTGTTTATTAAATCAACAGTATACTCACGAACATTCTTATCGTTCTCTAGAATTGACTTCAATGTTACATTTTGCTTAATTTTCATGCTAGATAAAACCTCCTCAATTATAACCGGAATATGAGTAAATTTTATCTTATTTTTTAAAAAATACTGTACAGAAACCTCATTTGCAGCATTCAGTATAGTTGGTGCATTTTTACCAATTTTGATGGACTGATATGCTAAATCTAGACAAGGATATTGGTTTTTTTTTGGGTACTCAAAAGTTAAATTTGGATATTTCCTGAAGTTAAGATTTTGATTAGGGAAATTCATTCTTGCAGGCCAAGATAATGCATATGAAATTGGTATTTTCATATCATGATTACTCATATGGGATATTACTGATCCATCTGGATATCTAACAAGTGCATGAATAATACTCTGAGGATGAATAATTACTTTAATATTTTCAATATTTAGTCCAAATAATATATTGGCTTCTATTATTTCCAGTCCTTTATTCATCATAGTTGCAGAATCAATAGAGATTTTTTTGCCCATTTTCCAATTAGGATGTTTTATTGCCTGTTTTGGTGTTACTTTAGATAATTTATTTTTAGATATATTTAAAAAAGGTCCTCCAGAAGCAGTAAGAATGATTTCCTTGATGTTTTTTCTATAATATAGCGAAGACCCAGGTTTATAATCCAAACCAGAAGATAATAGTATTTGTAATATGGCATTATGTTCACTATCTATTGGAATAATATTTGAATTATATTTATTTGCATTATCAATTAATAATTTACCAGACATTATTAAGGATTCTTTGTTTGCGAGGAAAACTATTTTACTAGACTTTATTGCATTAAGTGTTGGCTCTAACGCGGCCGATCCTACAATAGCCGACATAACACAATTAGACTTTCGGTGTTTTACTACAAAATTTAAACTATCAAGTTCAAGTATAATTTTTGTTTTTATATTATGATCTTTGCATAATTTAATTAATTTGTATCCAGAGTTTTTATCAATGAGAACGGCATAAGTAGGATTATGCTTAATAATCTGTTTGAATAATAATTTATAATTAGAATAAGCAGTTAATGCAAAAATTTTATATTTATTACGCATACCGCTTAATACTTGAAGTGTATTTACACCGATAGTACTTGTTGAACCTAAAATTGTTATATATCTCATAGAAATAGCCAGAATTGAAAAATTGCAATTACAGGTAAATAACTATCAAGTCTATCTAAAATTCCACCATGTCCAGGTAATATACTACCTGTATCCTTAGTATTGTAAATCCTTTTATATTTACTAATAAATAAATCTCCGATGGTTGCAAAAAGACTAATTATTATAATATATATTATATCACGCAACATAATATTAATTTCATATATAATAAATAATAAAAAAACTATTAAAACTGGTATAACTATTGACGCTATAAAACCTTCAATAGTTTTATTTGGACTAATATTTTCAGATAATTTATGCTTACCAAAATATTGCCCAATAAAATAAGCAGATATATCCGCTGAAGAAATAATAATTATTAACAGTAATATATAAAACGGAGTAGTATCAGCATTATTTATTAACCCTTCATTTAAGATATTGGTTGATGAATATTGATTAAAAGAAATCAGTAAAAACCATGCGGCAAAAATCAGATAGAATCCTAAAACAGCATTAACTTTTTTTATGAAAAATTCATTAATTTTAAGATTAAAAATCAAACTAGTTGTAATAGTAAACCATATTATAAACGACAAACTAACTATGTTTTTGATAAAAGAACTATAATCATAATATATTATTGTTATATACATAAATAATGTAGATATTAACAGTAACAAATATCTTATATATTGATTAGTCCTTGATATACATAACCATTCATTATATGCCTGTAAAGCTATAAGTGAAAATAGAAAAGAAACAACATAGAAGTTATAATTAACAAAAACTAGTGAAATAAAAAGAAGTGCTAATGCGCCTGTAATTATACGTTCACGCATTTTTATCGAGAGAAATATCCTTGTTTGATAATGCTCCAAATTTCCTATTAATATTTTGGTACCATTTTATGGCCTTATCTAACTCATTTTCATTAAAATCCGGCCATAAACAATCAGTAAAATATAACTCAGTATAAGCATGTTGCCATAACAAAAAGTTGCTTAGTCTTTGCTCACCACCTGTTCTTATAAGTAAATCTGGAAATGATGAATCTAAAGTTAAAGATTTTTCTATGTTTTCACAATTTATATCATCTATATTGAAATCTTTTTTATTTAAAATAATGGATTGTACAGCATTAACAATATCCCATTTGCCTCCATAATTTAACGCAAGGTTTAATTTTAATCCTGTATTATTAGTTGTTAAAGTTTCTGCGTTTTTTATTTTACTGATTAACTTTGAGTTAAACTTACTTAAATTGCCAATAAAATGAAGTTGAATATTATTATCATTTAAATTATTTATATTAGAATCTATAGCTTCGTTGAATAGATTAATAAGAAAATTTACTTCATATTCAGGTCTTTTCCAATTCTCACTGCTGAAAGCAAATAATGTAAGCTCATTAATTTGTCTAGTAGTACATGCTTTCACAATTTTATTTATAGCAGAAATTCCAGATCTATGTCCAAATGCTCTTGGCATATTTCTATCTAATGCCCATCTACCATTGCCATCCATTATAATAGATACGTGATTTATTTTCTTAGTTGTCATAGTCAAACTTCACTAATCTCAGTATTTTTTTTAGCTATTATCTCATCACACTTAAGTATATAGCTATCAGTTAATTCTTGTATTTCTATAATATAATCTCTTTCAAAATCTTTAGATATTTTTTTGTCTTTTTCTAAATTATTAATTGATGTGTTTGTATTTCTTCTGATATTACGTAATGTTACTTTTGTATTTTCAGCTTCTTTTTTTACAATTTTTATGAGCTCATCTCTCCTTTCTTGTGTTAAAGGGGGTATCTTTATGTGTATGTTAAGTCCATTAACTGTAGGTGTTATACCAAGATCTGATTCATTGATTGCTTTTTCAATTGATGAAACTGCATTCTTGTCCCAGACATTTAATGATATTGTTGTCGCATCAGTAACCGATATATTCGATAATTGTTTTATAGGCGTAAGTGTATCAAAATAATTGGCTTCAATTTGATCTAGCATACTTGGATTTGGTCTACCAGCACGTATTTTGTTTAAACTAAGATGTAAGACATCGAGTGCTTTGTTCATTGACACTTCAGTTTCTTTTTTTAAATCCTCAAACATTGGAATTAATTTATTTTATTTGACTATAAACTTCTTTCGCAAAATCATCATTATTTTTTTCAATACCATCACCCAACTGATATCTATAATAGTTAACGATTCTGTTATCATTTAATATTTTCTTAAGATTTGTAGTGCTATCTTTGATAAATGGTTGATTTAATAATGTATTTTCAATAATAAATTTCTTAATTTTACCTTCTAATATATTTCTTTTGATATCTTCTTTTTTGTCTATTTTTTCTAATTCTTTTTTATATATCTCTTTTTCAGACGACAGTATTTCAGAATCAATTGTGTCTTGATCTAGTGCAATGGGATTCATAGCAACAATCTGCATACATACATCTTTACTTAAGTTTTCATCTTTGCGGTCTAATACTACCATAGCTCCTATTTTATCATTATGTACATATCCATTGATATAGTTATCAGAAGTCATTTTTACAATAAATCTTCTTATGCGTATATTCTCACCTATCTTAGAAATCAAATCAGTTCGTTGGTTATCAATTTCTTGAAATATTGAATTACTATTAGTAACAAGTGATGAAAAATCATTGCATTCAGTATCTTCTGTAAAATCAAATGAGATAATTTTATTGCTAATATCCATAACAAAATCTTTAAAGTCATCACTTCTAGCAACAAAATCAGTTTCAGAGTTAATTTCTATAAGCATAGATTTTTTGTCTTTGTGAATAAATTGAACTGATCCTTCTGCAGCTATTCTAATTGATTTTTTATCTGCTATAACACCTTGCTCAGAACGCATTAATTTTACTGCTTCATCGACGTTACCAGAAGAAGCTTCAAGATATTTTTTACAGTCTAGCATTCCAGCGCCAGTTATATCTCTCAATTCTTTTAATGCGTCTAAATTATCACCCATCTTATGTACTCTTGTCCTTTGAAATAGAAGTTGCCTCTTTGCTTATTTTCTTTTTTCTAGAGATTTTAGAATTATCAGATTTAGGTTGAACTTTTACAACTTGTTTCTTTTTGATTGATTTTGATGTTGATTTATTTGTTTGATTTTCAGATGGTTTTTGAATTGCATTTTTATTTTTTATAATTAAATTAGCAATATTTTTAACAAACAGTTCAATAGATGACATTGAGTCATCATTACCAGGAATTATATATTCTACACCTTCAAATGAATTGTTGCTGTCAACGATTGCAATAACTGGTATATTTAATTTATTAGCTTCTTGTATAGCTATTTTTTCATATCTTGTGTCAACAACAAATAACGCATCAGGTAATTTTTGTAGATCTTTAATCCCAAATAAATTTTTATCCAATTTAGCTATTTGTTTTTTTATTCTTAATGATTCTTTCTTTGTAATTTTTTCACTTTGTGTTGATGCGATATTACTTTTTAAGCCATCTAATTTAGCAATAGATTTTTTAACTGTATTAAAATTTGTTAACATTCCGCCCAACCATCTACTAGTGACATATGGCATATTTGCATTTGTTGCGTATTTCTCAATTATCAATCTAGCTGCTCTTTTTGTTCCTACAAATAATATAGTTGAATTTGCAGTAATTAATTTTTCTATAAATTTTTGTGCTTCGTTGTAATACGTGACGCTTTTTTCTAGGTTAATTATGTGAAGTTTTTTGTACGTAGTATAAATGAACGGGCGCATTTTTGGGTTCCAATATTTAGATTGATGTCCAAAATGAACCCCTGCATCAATCATCTCTCTTATTGATATATTTGACATATCTTATAAACTTCTCCAATCTAACACTATTTTTTTACTCATATATTGATAATTCTGTATGTTAGAAAGTTTTTATCATATTTAATTGGATACAACAATAAAAATCTGATAATTTGTGCTAAAAAGTGTATTTTTAAGTAATAATCATGGCTAATATCAAATCTGCAAGCGAAATAGAAAAAATGAAAATCTCTGGTAATTTGGCATCTAGAGTTCTTGAAATGATAGGTGCGTATGTGAAACCAGGTATATCTACAGCTGAATTAGATCAAATATGTCATGATTACATAGTCAATGAACTTAAAGCCATTCCCTCGCCTTTGAATTATAGAGGATTCCCTAAATCAATCTGTACTTCTATTAACCATCAAGTTTGTCATGGAATACCTTCCAACGAAAAGATACTTAAAAATGGAGATATTATAAATATTGATATTACTGTTTGTAAAAATGACTTTCATGGTGATACAAGTAAGATGTTTTTTATCGGAGAACCATCTATATTAGCTAAAAGACTTTGTCAAGTAACAAGAGAATGTATGATAAAAGCAATTCAATTGGTTAAACCAGGATTGCATGTAGGTGACATTGGCGCTGTAATACAGGAACACGCATTAAAAAATAATTTTACGGTTGTTAAAGATTACTGTGGACACGGTATTGGAAGAAATTTTCACGAGTCACCACAAATACTACACTATGGAATAAAGAATACTGGTATTATATTGAAAGAAGGAATGACTTTTACAATAGAACCTATGATAAATTCAGGGAAAGAAGAAACTAAAGTGCTTGGAGATGGTTGGACGGTTGTAACTAGAGACCGATCTCTTTCTGCGCAATTTGAACATACAATTCTAGTAACAAAAAAAGGTCATGAAGTTCTTACCATTAGAAATGAAGAAAATGTATCTGAATTTGAATGAAAGAAAAAATAATTAATATATTAGCAGATTTAATTAAGTTGAAATCAATAACGCCAAATGATAATGGGTGTCAAGAATATATTAGTAATTATTTAAAATCATATGGTTTTGAAGAAAAAAAATTTGAATTCAATGGTGTTAGCAACACTATTCTCAAAAGAGGAAATAAAAAACCAGTACTTGGATTTGTGGGTCATACAGATGTTGTTCCAATAGGAGATGAGTCTCAATGGTCAACTAATCCTTTTATTTTAGAAGAAAAGAATAATAAGATTTTTGGTAGAGGTACCGCAGATATGAAAGGCAGCATTGCTTGTATGATGTATGCCACTGGAGAGTTCATTGCACAAAATAATAACTTTGATGGAACTTTGATTTATATTTTAACTAGTGATGAAGAAGGTGCTGCAATTGATGGAATTCAAAGATTAGTGAATGAAAATATTTTACAAAAATATGATATTGATTGTTGTTTGATTGGAGAACCAACATCAAAAGATAATATTGGCGATACAATTAAAAATGGCAGACGTGGTTCTTTGTCTGGAGAATTAATAATTGAAGGTTTACAGGGTCACATAGCATATCCGAAAAATAGTCTCAACCCAATACATCTTGCTAGTCCTGTAATTCATCAACTCATTAATGAAAAATATGATAAAGGTAATGATTACTTTTTGCCAACTTCATTTCAAATTTCTAACATACATAGTGGTTATGGTGTTGAAAATATTATACCTGGTAAAATTAGTATAAAATTTAATTTCAGATATTCTACTGAAACAAATGAAAAAGAACTTATTACAAGAGTAGAGAATATATTAAACAGTTCTAAAATAAATTATACCATTGATTGGAAACATTCTGGAGAACCCTATTTAACAACAAAAAAAGAATTTTTAGAAAAATGTCAATCAGCAATAAATAGTGTCGCAGATATCAAACCCAATATCACAACTGACGGAGGAACATCAGATGGTAGATTTATGGCCAAAATATGTGATGAGGTTATAGAATTTGGCCTATTAAATCATTCAATACATAAAGTTGATGAACATACTACCAGTGATGATTTGGTAATATTATCAAATATTTATAAAAAGATTCTTTCTGAGGTTTTGGGCTAAAAAAATGAAGATTCGATTAAATTTTTTGTATACTCTGTCTTAGGGTTATCAAAAATATTTTCAGTTTCATTAGATTCAATTATTCTTGATTCTTTTAATACATAGATCCTATGAGAGATCGATCTAATTACTTTTAAGTCATGACTAATAAAGCAATAGCTAATGGAATATTTTTTTTGTAGATTAGCCAATAACTCTAATATGTTTTTTTGTACTAAAACATCTAAAGCACTTGTAGGTTCGTCCAATATTATTAATTTTGGTTTTAATGATAACGCCCTAGCTATTGCAATTCTTTGTCTTTGTCCTCCAGAAAACTGGTGTGGATATCTAGATAACATATTTTTATCCAAGCCAACTTCTTGCATTAACTCATCACAAATTTTAGTAATATCATGGTTAGATAAATTTTCCTTAAATGATTTTAATCCCTCTGATAATATTTCCTTGATAGACAACCTTGGAGATAGCGATGAATATGGATCTTGAAATACAATTTGAAAATTTTTCCTATTTTGTCTTAATTCAATATTATTTAGATTTTTTAAATTTTTATTATTTAAAGATATATTTCCTTCATAATCTAATAATTGTAAAATAGATAATGCCAGAGTTGTCTTCCCTGATCCTGATTCACCAACTATACCAACAGTCTCACCTTCTTTAATATCAAGACAAATATCTTGAAGAGCATTAAAATATTCTCGTTTATTTTTAAAAAAACTATTTTTCATTAAAAATTTACAATTGAGATTTTCTATCTTTAAAAGATTTTTTGTATTAATTTTATTCTGTACTATTTTTTTTGGTCTACTAGAAATTAATTCTTTTGTATACTCATGAGTCGGATTATTAAAAATTGTGTTACTTTGCCCATATTCAACATTTCTGCCATTATTTAATATCAAAATATTATCAGCATAATGTCTTACTAGATCAAGATCATGTGATATTAATATTAATGACATATTATTTTCATCCTTAAGTGTTTTTAGTAGATTTAAAATTTGACCTTGCAATGTTACATCCAAAGCAGTAGTTGGTTCATCTGCTATTAATATATCTGGATTGCAAACAAGTGACATAGCTATCATAACTCTTTGTCTCTGTCCTCCTGATAACATATGTGGATAACTATTAGAAACTTTCTTATATTCATCTAATCCGCTCTTAATAAGGATAGATTCTGTGAGTTCATTAATTATATCAGTGTCTTTTGTTACATGTAATTTAATAACTTCATGAATTTGGGATCGTATTGTTTGCACAGGATTAAGAGATAGCATTGGTTCTTGAAAAATCATAGAAATCTTATTTCCTCTAATTGATTGTAATTTAGGTTCGTCATACTCGTAGATATTTTCATTCTTAAAAATTATATGATTGGCATGAAGTGAGAAAATATCAGTATCTAATAGCTGCGTTATTGAAAGTCCTGTCAGAGTTTTTCCTGATCCAGATTCTCCAACTATACCCAAGGTTTCACCTTTTTTTAAAACAAACGAAATATTATTCAAATAAGTTTTTGTTTTTTCTTTGTTATATATATTTAAATTATCTATTTCTAATATATTCATTTCAACCTAGTATCTAGAGACTCTCTAAAACCTTCTCCAATAAAAATTAACAACATGAGCGTACCTACAAGAACTAAAAATGTAGAAAGCGATAGCCACCAAGCTTCTATATTTTCTTTTCCTTGAGACAGTAATTCTCCTAAACTAGGTGTGTCCGGTGGCACTCCAAGTCCTAAAAAATCTAAACTTGTTAAAATTAAAATTGCACCACTTATTCTAAACGGCAAAAAAGTTATTATAGATACCATGCTATTTGGTAAAATATGTTTCAATATAATTTTTGTATCTGAAAGACCAAGTGTTCGAGCAGCAATAACATAATCCATGTTCCTGCCTTTCAAAAATTCAGCTCTAACATAATCAGACAAACTCATCCATCCAAATAGTGACAATAAAATTATTAATAATCCAATACTTGGTTCAAACAGTGATGAAAAAATAATTAGAAGATATAATTCTGGCATTGAACCCCAGATTTCAATAAACCTTTGAAGATATAGATCTGTCCTTCCTGCAAAATAACCTTGGATTGCCCCAAAAAAAATACCGATGATAATACCTATAATTGTCAGAGCTAAAGCGAATATAACAGATAATCTAAAACCATATAATAATCTTGCCAAAACATCTCTTCCTCTATCATCTGTTCCTAAATAATTTGTCGTAGATGGACTAGCTGGATTTGGTGTAGATTTATTTAGATTAATACTTTGATAAGAATGAGGGTTTAGTGGAAAAATTGCCCAGTTATTTTGTTCGCTAATTTTTTCTGACATAAAATAACCTTTGTAATCTGGTTCTGTTTCAAAATGGCCTCCAAATTCCTCTTCAGTGTATGATTTTATTATTGGATAATATAATTGATTATCTATATTGAGTACTAATGGCTTATCATTACTTATAAACTCTGAAAATAGGCTAATTATAAATAATATTAAAAAAATATATAACGAATATTTACTTCTATTGTTAGCAATAAACCGTTCCCATATTTTAGAAAAATCATTCATATATTTTCCTATACATTTCTTTTCTCATCTAATGAAGAAAATTTAATTCTAGGATCAACATATACATAGCTAATATCCGTCAATAATTTTGCTATTAACCCTAATAGTGTAAATAAAAACAATGTCCCTAATACAACAGGATAATCACGATGAAGTATAGATTCATACGATAATAATCCAATTCCATCTAGCGAAAAAATTGTTTCTATAAGTATACTCCCTGTAAAAAATGCGGAAATAAATTGTGCAGGGAAGCCTGTTAATATTGGAATCATAGCATTTTTAAATACATGTCTATAAAGTACCGAGTTTTCAGATAATCCTTTAGCTTTTGCGGTTAAGACATATTGTTTTTTGATTTCTTCTATAAAGCTGTTTTTTGTCAACATCGTCATTATAGCAAAACTACCTATGACGGATGAAATAATAGGCAATGTCATATGCCATAAATAATCTAGTATTTTTGCTGATAATGTCATGCTATCCCAATTATCAGAAACCAATCCCCTTGTTGGAAAAACATCTAAAAAACTACCGCCTCCAAGTAATACTATTAAACTAATTCCCAATACAAAACCTGGTATTGAATATCCTATAAGAATAAGTGTGCTAGATACTAAATCAAATCTTGAACCATGAGATACTGCTTTTTTTATACCTAGTGGTATACAAATTGAATATATTATTATAAATGACCACAAACCTAAACTAATTGAAACTGGAAGTTTATCAATTATTAATTCTGAAACTGATTGATGGTGAAAATAACTTTGCCCTAAATTAAAAGATAAATAATTAACAATTAAATCAAAAAATCTTTCTATAAATGGTTTGTCAAAACCATAAAATTTATTCAATTGTTCTAGCTGTTCATCGCTTAACCCACTAGATCCTCTATACAAATTTTTACTTGTTGTTCCAACTTCACCAGTAACATTTATACTATTAATCTGATTACTTAATTGTTCTATTGGTCCTCCAGGTACGAATTGAGTTACAATAAACGTTAGAAATAATATTCCTAATAATGTTGGAATCATTAATAACAATCTTTTAAGAACATATCTATACATTATTTGTAGTACCAGGTTTTCAGAACATAATTAATAGGTTCATAGTATTTAGGAAGAATATTTGGCATATTAAACTTATCATAATAAGCAACTCTATGCTTATTTATATACCAGTTAGGTAATAAAAAATACTGATTCCATAATAATCTATCAAGCAAATGTGCAGCCGTAATCATCTCATTTCTATTTGATGTGTAAATAAGTTTTTCAATTACTTTATCAATATCTTTATCAGCAATACCCGCTAAATTAAATGTCCCTTTTCTATTAGAACTTGAAGAATGAAACATGCTAATTAATTCATTTCCTGGAGATTGTGATTGTGGGTAACTCATAACCATCATATCAAAATCAAAGGTATCTACTTTTCTCTGATATAAAGATAAATCTATGGTTCTATAATTTAGTTTTATACCTAATTTTTTTAAATTTACTGAAAATGGAGCTAAAATTCTCTCAAATCCTTTTTGAGCTAAAAGAAAATCAAATTCTACTTTATTACCATTAGTATCATGTAAAATATTATTTTCCACATACCAGCCATTTTTATCAAATAAACTTTTAGCTTTGATAAGATTATCCCTCATTAATTTAGATGTATTTGATGTTGGTAGACTTTCTTTTGGAATAATTTTTTTCAATGGTATATTTAATTCATTTGCCAGATTGATTTCACTCAATGAAGAATGAATAGATGCAGATAACTCACTGTTGCTAAAATAGCTTTCACATCTTCGGTATTGATTATAAAATAAATTCTTATTAGACCAGTCAAAATCAAAGGCTAAAGTAATTGCTTTTCTTATATCTTTGTTTTTAAAAATATTTTTCCTTGTATTGAAAATAAATCCTTGAATTCCTGCATTATTTTGATGAACAAACTCACGTTTAATTATATTGTTATTTAAAAAATTAGGTCCTGTATAATCTCTAGCCCATCTTTTTGAATGGTTTTCAAAAATAAGATCATATTCACCTGCTTTGAATGCTTCTAAGCCAACTGTCATGTCTTTGTAATATTTAAAAAGTATTTTGTCAAAATTATACATTCCTTTTCTTGTTGAGAAATTATTTGCCCAATAATTTGGATTTCTACTATATAAAATATATCGACCAAATTTATAGTCTTCTATTACATATGGGCCACTTGCTATGGGGCTATCAAGTATTGTTTTATCAAATGGTTTGTTGTTTGTCCATTTTTTAGAAAATATTGGTATATCTCCTATGATCATATGTAATTCAGGATTTTTTCTCTTGAATACAAATTTAATTTCAAAAGAACTGAGAACTTGAATTTCTTTGATATCAGCCCAATATATTTTATATTGCGGATGCGCACCTTTGCTTGTCAACATTAAATATGAGTGTTCAACATCATATGCTGTAACTGGATCGCCATTTGAAAATTTAGCATTTTTATTTAAAGTAAACGTCACAGCAAGCTTATTCTCAGCTAATTCATAATTTTCTGCTAAATGGCCATAACTTGATGTCGGCTCATCTAGACTTCTTTCCATTAAAGTTTCAAAAACTAAATTATTTAAACCAACAGGAGCAAGGGATTTTAGTAAAAACGGATTAAGGGATTCAAAAGTCCCAAATGCAGATAATTTAATTGTTCCACCAACTTTAGCATTTGGATTTACATAATCAAAATTCAAAAAATTTTTTTCATATTTTGGCTCATATCCAATGGCCATTGAGTAATCAGCATATGAATAATGAGTTACAATAAGTCCAGTGAAAATAATAATTATATATAGTTTTAGTGTATTATTCATTGGATTATATTAATGTTATAGTAATATGATATTCTATAAAATTAATAAATCAAAATATAAAAATGAATCTAGATAATAAAAAAGCTCTGATAATAGGTATAGCAAGTAATCGTTCCATAGCAACAGAAATTGCTAAGGTTTTGAGTGCTAATGGAGCACAACTTCTCTTAACATATCAAGGTGAAAAACTCAAAAATAGAGTTGAAGAAATAGCCAATGAAATAAATCAAAATATTGAGTGTTTTCCGTGTGATTTATCATCAGATAAGAATATTGATGATTTAGCTGCTTTTACAAAAAAAAAATGGGGTGGCCTGGACATAATAATACATTCTGCAGCTTTTGCGCCTAGAGAGCTTTTAAGTGGTGATTTTGTTGATAATATCAATAGGGATGGTTTTAATATTGCACATGAAATCAGTTCTTATTCATTTACAGCCTTAGCTAAATCCTTTAAAGGTATATTAAATACTAGTTCTTCATTAATTACACTTAGTTATCTGGGCTCTGAAAAAGTAATACCTAATTACAATGTCATGGGTCTGGCTAAAGCTAGTCTAGAATCAAATGTAAGATATATGGCAAACTCGCTAGGAAGCAATAATATACGAGTCAATGCAATTTCTGCTGGACCAGTCAAGACACTTGCATCAGCAGGTATTTCTGGATTTAATGAAATCCTTAAACATGTAGAGGCAAAATCTGCTCTTAAAAGAAACATTACTTTAAATGAAATAGCTAATGTTGCGCTTTTCTTGTCTAGTGATTTATCATCTGGTATTACTGGACAAACAATTTATGTAGATTCAGGATATAATATAAATGGATTTTAATTTTGACTTAGATATTCTTCGTTATATATTATCTCTGCATCTTTCTTAAGATTTTGAAAATACCAATTAAATTCAGATTCGCTTCTTGTGTTTATAATAAAATTAGAAAAAGAATCATTTGAACGATTGTCCGTTTTATCTGAATAGCGAATTGATTTAATAGAAAGTATCAAAATATCTTTATTTTCTAACTGATATTTTAAAAACTTTTGATCAATATTAGAAGAAAATAATATCTCTTTAATCTCTTCACTAAAGTCTCTAGAATCAATGCTGACTTCAAATGGTTTTAACTTGTATGAGACTTCAGGATTCATGCTGTTATTTAAGTCAATAATTAGATTGTTGGATAGTACGTTGATTTTGTTTGATGTTTTTAATGTAATAAGCAACGCCTCTATTGCATCACGTGATTCGTCAATGCTAAGTTGTTTAGGTTTATAATAATTTTTGATTTTAGCAATTATGAATCTATCGTCATTAATATATATTGGCTCAGATAATTTCTGATCATTAATAATTGCGGAAGAAAATATGATATTTCTTATAAATTCATAGTTAAAGATCCCATATCCATTATTTTCTGATATTAATTTTGACTCTATGATAGGTATATTTGATTCCAAAGAAATTTCATCTATGGATTTATTCCCAACAAACACGTCTTCTTTGATTTTTTCTGATAAATTATAGTAGAGCCTTGTTCCTTGTTCATCTCTGTAATCTTTTATTATATTGTGCTTTACTTCTGTGAATGTTTTGTCGTAGCTTTTAGATTTATCTGTTATTGATATTAAGTGATAACCTTTATCAGATTTAATTATTTGAGAAATCTCTTTAATTTGTAATTTAGTAATATGGGTCTGTAAATATGATGGTATTTCTTCAATATAGAACTCTCCTAAATAACCTTTATTATTTATTGTCTCCTGATCATTGGAGTATTTTTCTGATGTTAATGAAAAAGATTCATTATTAATTAAATCTTTACGGGCTTGGATTGCTTTTTGTTTTATTTTCTCATTATCTCCTTCTTTTGTGTGTTTGAATAAAATATGATTGATTCTGTACTTTTCAGGTTGATTATATATTCCTAAAGAGAGGTTTTTATTATATATTTCTTCAATTAATTCATCATTTATTGGTATGGCTTTAATAATGTCATGCTTATTAATATCTAAATATCTGAAAACTCCCTTTTTTTGAGACAAAAAACTATCTTTATTTTCTTGATAATAATTTTTTATATCAGTTTCGCTAATAACAATATTTTTCTTTATATCATTAAATTTAAGCAAGATATATTCACCTATTCTTATATGATTTCTAAATTTTTTTAAATCAATAGTTTCTGATTTTGTTAAAAAAGATGTATCTGTTACTGCTTGTTTTAATTGGTTAGAAATGCCAGTTCTATATATATAATTTTCATATTCTTTTGATGACATCCCAAGTGTAAACAACTGTCTTTTATATAAATCCGCATCAAAACCAGTTTCAGTTTTAAAGGCATCTGTGTTTTTTATTTCTTCTAATATTAGTTTAGGGCTATATATTAGGTTCAATTCATCTGCATGGTGATTGATTAACATAGATCTTAATAAATAATCAAGAGTAATTTTTTTTATAAAAGCATTTGAATAAGAAGTAGGAATATTCCCTTGATAGTTTTTTTGTAATATTTTTTTATATCTGAAGATTTCCTGCTCTAATCTTGAAATACTTATTATTTGATCATTAACAATCATTGAATAGCTTTTTTGATTAGTCCCAAAATCACCAACTCCCAAAAAAACTAAAGGTATTGCTATAAGAATAACAAGAACAAATATAACCCAACCTTTTAATTTTTCTCTGATAGCATTTAGCATAAGTATAATTATATTATTTACGGAGACGAAGGGACTCGAACCCTCGACCTCCTGCGTGACAGGCAGGCGTTCTAACCAACTGAACTACGCCTCCAATAAATAAAAGATATATTAACATAATTATGTTTTGAATATACACTGGATGCATAGATCTGCTGCTTATAGATTAATTTGGGTGCTGTAAGAGTCGAACTTACGACCTCCGCCTTGTAAGGGCGGCGCTCTAACCAGCTGAGCTAAGCACCCCCCTTGTTTTAAATGAAGGTTATTCTAGTTTAGAGCATCCTTGAGTGCTTTGCCAGCTTTGAAAGATGGCACATTAGATGCTGCTATTTGAATAGATTCTCCAGTTCTTGGATTTCTACCAGTTCTTGCTTCTCTTCTTTTGCTTTTAAAAGATCCAAAGCCTGCAATAGCAACTTCAGTTCCACTTTTTAAAGTTCCTGTTATGACATTAATCATTGCTTCTACGTGAGCAGTTGCATCTGATTTACTGCTACTAGCTGCTTCAGCTACTGCTGATATAAATTCTGCTTTGTTCATGAATTAAAACCTCGTTGATAATTGTAAATTTTTTATGTTTTTATATATCAATAATTGACGATATATAATTAACTTCATATTTTACAGCAATATTAGACTATAAAAAAATAAATCTCTTGGGTTTCTTCGTTTACAATAGAAAAAAAATATGCTAGTGAGTTAAGTTATCCCCAATATCGGATTTTGTTTTTTTGTCAGATATTGCGGTTTTCTTAGAAGTTTTTTTGTTTCTTATCGGCTTAGACCTTAATCCAATTGCAAAAACTTCATCAACAAATTGAACTGGGTGTATTTTTAAGCCTTTCAACACTATATCTGGTATTTCTTTTAAATCTTTTTGGTTGTCTTTTGGAATAATGACCTCTTTAATACCACCTCTTAACGCTGCTAGTAATTTTTCTTTCAACCCACCTATCTCTAGAACTTCTCCACGAAGTGTAATTTCACCTGTCATAGCAACATTTGCCCTGACAGGGATATTTGACAAAGCTGACGCAACGGCCAATGCCATTGTAATCCCGGCGCTAGGTCCGTCTTTAGGTGTTGCACCTTCAGGAACATGTATGTGTAGATCTTTGTTTTCATTGAAATCAGGTTCGATCCCAAGAGATTTTGATCTGGTTCTAACGACCGTGACTGCTGCCTTTATAGATTCTTGCATTACATCACCAAGTTGACCTGTTTGTGTAACTTTGCCTTTTCCATTCATTAATGCACATTCTATTCTGAGCAGTTCACCACCCACAGATGTCCAAGCTAATCCATTCACTTGACCAATCATGTCATTTTTATCAATCATTCCATAATTATATTTTTTGACACCCAAATACTCTGATAAATTTTGAGGTGTGATTTTTACTTTTGTTAATTTTTTTGATTTTTTCATCAATATGTTTTTTACAACTTTACGACATATTTTAGAAATTGATCTATCTAGACCTCTCACACCAGCTTCACGAGTATAGTAGCGAATTATATCTTTGATAACGGATACAGATATGGATATCTCTTTTGATTTCAAACCATTTTGTGCAAATTGTTTTGACAGTAAATATTTTTTTGCAATATCAACCTTTTCCTCTTCTGTATAACCTGGAATCCTAATTATTTCCATTCTGTCTAATAATGGTAATGGTATATTTTCCATCGAATTAGCTGTAGCAATAAACATAATGTCTGATAAATCAAAATCAATTTCAAGATAATGATCATTAAAAGAATAGTTTTGTTCTGGATCAAGAACTTCTAATAGAGCAGAAGAAGGATCGCCACGAAAATCCATAGCCATTTTATCTATTTCGTCTAGTAGAAATAAAGGATTACGTTTTTTAACTTTTAATAAATTTTGAATTACTTTGCCTGGCATTGAACCTATGTATGTTCTTCTATGACCTCTAATTTCAGCTTCATCTCTGACTCCTCCTAATGACATCTTTATAAATTTCCTATTTGTTGATCTGGCAATTGACATACCCAAAGATGTTTTTCCAACTCCAGGAGGTCCAACAAGACATAATATAGGTCCTTTGATTTTATTTACTCTTTTAGTAACAGCTAAATATTCTAGAATTCTTTCTTTAACTTTTTCTAGCCCATGATGATCATCCTCAAGAATTTTATTAGCATGATCAATGTCAGAATTAACAATAGATTCTTCTTTCCATGGAAGAGCTATAACAGTATCTATATAATTTCTAACCACTGTTGCTTCAGCTGACATTGGTGACATCATTTTAAGTTTATTATATTCAGATGTAACTTTTTCTTTTGCTTCTGATGATAGTCCAACAGAATTAATTTTGTTTAATAAAGAATCTAGATCTTGAGTTTCATCTCCAATTTCACCCAATTCTTTTTGAATAGCCTTCATTTGTTCATTAAGGTAATATTCTCTCTGGCTTTTTTCCATTTGTTGTTTGACACGACCGCGTATTTTCTTCTCTACTTGTAATATGTCTAATTCGCTTTCCATGGATTTTATTAAAAATTCTACTCTTTCTTTAGTGCTAGTTAATTCTAATACTTTTTGTTTCTCTTCAATTTTCATAGTCATATGAGCTGCAATACTATCAGATAATTTTGAAATACTGTCAATGCCAGCAATTGATGATAAAACTTCAGGTGGTATTTTTTTATTTAATTTAACATATTGGTTAAATGTATCTTCTAATGTTCTAGATAGCGCATCAGATTGCGTCTGAGTAATTGAATCAGTTTCTGGATCAAATTCACTACATTCTGCATAAAAGTGATTACTATCTTCAATTATTTCTTTAATATTTGCCCTAGCAATCCCTTCAACAAGAACTTTCATTGTTCCGTCTGGTAATTTTAAAAGCTGTAGTATGGTTGCTGTGCTTCCCATTTGATATAATTGAGAAATTTTAGGATCATCAATATCTGCTGATTTTTGCGTAACTAATAATATTTTTTTATCAAAATTATTCATTGAATTTTCTAAAGCACGAATAGATTTTGGTCTTCCCACAAATAATGGTACGACCATATTTGGATAAACTACTACATCTCTTAATGGTAGTAATGGTATTTGATTTATTTTTATTCTATTTGACATAATTATTATATGTTAATTATTATGTAGTCAAAATATTATATTTCAACTATTCTTTTGAACTAGCCTTAGTTTGTTTTGATTTACCATAAATCATTAGTGGTTTATTGGATGACTCAACAACTGTTTTGTCAATAATAACTTTCTTAATACTAGAGTCTGATGGCAAATTATACATAGTTTCTAGCAAGATTTTTTCGAGCAAAGTCCTGAGCCCTCTTGCTCCAGTTTTTCTCTCCATTGCTTTTTTTGCAATAGAAGATAATGCGTCATTTCTAAATTCTAACTCACAATCTTCCATTTGAAACAATCTATGATATTGCTTGATTAAGGCATTTTTTGGTATTGTTAAGATTTTTACTAATGCATTAACATCTAATTCTTCAAGTGTCGCTATGACTGGAAGCCTTCCAACAAATTCTGGAATTAAACCATACTTTATTAAGTCTTCTGGTCCTACTATATTTAAAGTTTCTGCAAATGTTTTTTTGTCATTGATATCTCTAACTGTTGCAGAAAATCCTATACCAGATTTATCTGTTCTTTCTTGTATGATTTTATCTAACCCTGCAAACGCTCCACCAACGATAAATAAAATATTACTTGTATCTACTTGAAGAAATTCTTGTTGAGGGTGTTTTCTGCCGCCTTGAGGCGGTACTGATGCTATAGTTCCTTCAATAAGTTTCAAGAGTGCTTGTTGAACTCCTTCCCCAGAAACATCTCTGGTAATAGAAGGGTTATCAGATTTTCTAGATATCTTGTCTATTTCATCAATATATACTATACCTGTTTGCGCTTTTTCAACATCATAATCACATTTTTGTAATAATTTTTGAATAATATTTTCTACATCTTCACCAACATATCCTGCTTCCGTTAAAGTTGTTGCATCTGCAATTGTAAAAGGGACATTGAGTAATCGGGCTAAAGTTTCAGCTAATAAAGTTTTTCCTGATCCTGTTGGTCCTATTAAAAGGATATTGCTTTTATTTAATTCAACAGCATTTTTTGAAACTTTGGAGTTCAATCTTTTATAATGATTATAAACAGCAACTGATAAAACTTTTTTAGCATGATCTTGGCCTATTACATAATCATCCAGTATAGTTTTAATCTCTTGTGGTTTAGCTAAATTGTCTTTTGTGTGAAGTGATTTCTCTTCTAATTCATCTCTAATAATTTCATTACAAAGTTCTACACACTCATCACATATAAAAACAGATGGGCCTGCAATAAGTTTATTAACTTCATTCTGATTTTTACCACAAAAAGAACAATGTAGTAATTTATTTGATTCTTTAATATCTGTATCCATGGCTAATGTTTATTATTCATTATAACCATCTTTTTATATAAAGTAAAAGATTGTAAATTTTGTACTATAATTTATTTTTTTGAAGGTCTTTTTTGTAATATATTGTCAATAAGTCCATACTTTTTAGCTTCATTAGCAGTCATAAAATTATCACGTTCAGTGTCAGACTGTATTTGCTTAAGACTTTGTCCTGTATTTGAAGCTAATATATCATTGATTCTTGATCTAATATTTAATATTTCACGAGCATGTATATCTAAATCAGATGCTTGACCTTGAAAGCTGCCTAATGGTTGATGAATCATGACTCTAGAATTAGGTAATGCATGTCTCTTTTTCTTTGCACCGCCAGATAGTAAAATTGCACCCATACTTGCAGCCTGACCAACGCATAATGTACTAACATCAGGTTTAATAAACTGCATAGTGTCATAAATGGACATACCGGCAGTTACGGATCCACCGGGTGTATTAATATATAAGTTAATATCTTTAGTTGGGTTTTCTGATTCCAAAAAAAGTAATTGAGCAACTATAAGATTTGCTGAATGATCTTCTACAGCTCCGACAAGAAAAATTATTCTTTCTTTTAATAATCTAGAATAAATATCATAAGCTCTCTCTCCTCTGGATGTCTGTTCTATTACCATTGGAACTAAATTATCTATAATTTTATCATCCATTAATTCATTACCTCTTTAAATATTTTTTTAACTACCTTTATCTTGCACTTAGATAATATATTTTCAATAATAGCACTTTCCAATAATTTATTCTTAATTTCATTTATCAAATTTGTGTTTTTAGCAATTTTATCTTTTTGATCGCTTGGATAATTTGAAGCAATATAATTGGATACATCAGAGTCTGTTATGGTAATATTGAATTCTTTTGCTAATTTAATATATAAAATATTTAATTTTGCTCTTTTTTCAGCAACTATATTGATTTCATTGGTTAATGACTCATCTGTCTCTTTCATCATAGCTTTGTATTGATTATAAATATCTTCTTTTTGAGACTCTATCATTGATGTTGGAATATCAAAATTATTTTTATCTATTAATTCCTGATTAATTATTGCAATTTGATTTGACTTAATTTTATCATCTAGTTCTTTGGATATGTGTTTAAGTATATTTTCTTTAAATTCTTTATCAGAGACACCTTCTAATCCAAAATTTTTATAAAATTCATTGTTTAATTTAGGTAATACGCCACTATAAATATTTTTGATATGAATCTTGTAATCAACTTTTTTGTTTGATAAGTTTTTATCAGGAAAATTTTTTGGCATTTGGTATGAAAAATTTTTATTGGTTCCAATATTTTCCCCAATAACTGATTTATAGAATTCGGCAAATAATCCTTTCGTTGCTTCATCGCCTCTGACATCGCTATTTATTATGAATGTAAAATCAGTTTGTTTACTATTTTCAAAAGATTTATTATCAATTAATCCTTCATAATCAATTACAACTTTGTCGCCAGATTCTGCGGAACTCGTTTTAGTTTTCCATTTTGTATGCTGTTTTCTAATATTATTAATTACATCTTCAATGTCTTGATTCTCAATTTTAACATCAGGTTTTTCGACTATAATTTCAGCAATATTATTTAATGAAAATTCTGGAAATATTTCAAATTTAGCAGTAAAAGCTAAGTCAGAATTATCTGACGGATGAGTATCAATTGTTAACTGCGGAGAACTAACAGTTTGTATCTGGTTGTCAACTATTGCTTTAGACAACGCTTCTTGTATAAGTTCATTTACAGAATTGTTATGTATATCTTGTTTATATTTGGAAAGAATGACTTTTTCTGGAATTTTGCCCGATCTAAATCCATCCATTTTTACTTGAGATTGCATTTTTGTAAGATTTTTTTTAAATACAGTTGAATAATTGTTTTTAGATACAACAATTTTCATAGACCTTTGTAGGCCTTTTAATACATTAATATTGACGGTTATATCCATTATTTACATTTATAAGTAAGAATATATCTATCATCTTCGAAAATATTAGATTCTAATTCTTCTCGTATTACCTTATACGATGATGGACTACAGCTTTTTTCAATTAATTTCTGACAAGAATCTTTAGTTTCAGATAGACACATTAGCTTATCTCCTGACAAAATAATTTTAGGCGCGCTTGAACTACAACTTGATATAAAAAAAGCTATAGAGCAAACTATTAAAAATCTATACATCTTAAACCTCCTTTTTTTACGAGAGGAGAGACTCGAACTCTCACACCAAAGGTACTGGTACCTAAAACCAGCGCGTCTACCAATTCCGCCACTCTCGCAAATTCTAAGGGTGGATGATGGGACTCGAACCCACGACAACTGCTGCCACAAAGCAGGGCTCTACCACTGAGCTACACCCACCATTATTTTATATTATCACATTTGCGCGCCTGGAAGGATTCGAACCTCCGACCTCATCGTTCGTAGCGATG